>Ga0180223_1000240_pt1 | contig 87125 bp, 82 predicted proteins | sample eDN5th30CKraftOP_FD_151337 | JGI IMG/M metagenome (GOLD analysis project Ga0180223, IMG submission 151337) | Enriched Organic Plus compost microbial communities from Emeryville, California, USA - eDNA 5th pass 30_C Kraft OP (version 2) (version 2) ...
GAGGCCGGCGAGCGCAATGCGCGCATCGACGCCGCGCTGGAACGCGTGGGCCTGGCCGGCGACGCGGACCGGCGGGTGGCCGCGTTCTCGCGAGGGATGCGCCAGCGCCTGGGCCTGGCCGAGATCGTCCTCAAGCGCGCACGCATCGCCATCCTGGACGAACCCACCTCCGGCCTCGACCCGCAAGCCGCCGAGGATTTCCTGGGCCTGATCGACAGCCTGCGCCGCGACGGCGTCACGGTGCTGCTGTCCTCGCACCTGCTCGACCATATGCAGCGCATCTGCGACCGCGTCGCCCTTTTTCACAGGGGCCGCATCGCGCTCATGGGTTCGGTGCCGGAACTCGCGCGGCAGGTGCTGGGCGGACGCAGCGCGGTGCTGGTCGAAGCGCGCGGCCGCGACCTGCCGGCGCTGCTGCGCGGCATCGCCGGCGTCACGTCGGTCGAGGCCCAGGGCGACCAGCGCTGGCGCCTGCGGGCCGAACGCGACGTGCGGCCGGACATCGCCCGGGCCCTCGTGGCGGCGAATGCCGAACTGCTACGGCTGGACGACGAGCCGCTCAGCCTCGACGCGATCTACAACCGTTTCTTCCACTCCATGGCTCAAGGGGAACGACGTCATGCAGCGTGAAGGATCGCCCGTACAGGGCATGAGCGTGGTCCTGCTCAAGGAACTGGCCGATCACCTGCGCAGCGGCCGCATGCGCGTGCTGGAATGGCTCATCATCCTGACCGCGGCGGCTGCGCTCTACGGCGTGTTCCAGCAGATCCGCAACACCACCGCCAGCGACCCCTATGTCTTCCTGAGGTTGTTCACGGCGGCCCAGGAGCCCATGCCGTCGTTCTCGGCCCTGCTGGGGTTCCTGGTGCCGCTGGTCGCCATCGGGCTGGGCTTTGACGCGGTCAACGGCGAATATTCGCGGCGCACCATGAGCCGGCTGCTCTCGCAACCCATCTACCGCGATGCGCTGCTGATGGGCAAATTCCTGGCCGGCCTCGCGACCCTGGCCATTTCGCTTTTGGCCTTGTGGCTGCTGGTGATCGGCGCGGGACTGATCCTGCTGGGCGTGCCGCCCGGCGGCGAGGAAATCGCGCGTTCCCTGCTGTTCCTGCTGCTCACGCTCGCCTATGCGGGCGTGTGGCTGGCGGTAGCCATGCTGTGCTCCATCGTGTTCCGGTCGGCGGCGACCTCGGCGCTGGTGAGCCTGGGGCTATGGCTGTTCCTGTCGCTGCTGTGGCCCATGCTGGCCGGCGCACTGGCACAGGCGGTCGCGCCGCCCGATCCGGTCGCGCTGATGCTGGGCCAGCCCGGGATGGAGACCCTCCAATGGCAGCAGGCGCTGGAGCGGCTGTCGCCATCGCAGCTTTTCGGGGAGGGCGTACTGGCCTTGCTGGTTCCTTCGACCCGCACGCTGGGGCCGGTCTTCCTGAGCCAGCTGCAGGGCGCGGTCATCGGCTCGCCGCTGCCCCTGTCGCAAAGCCTGGCCATCGTCTGGCCGCAGCTGGTCGGATTGATCGCCGCGGTCATCCTGCTGTTCACGCTGGCCTACATGGTGTTCCAGCGGCGGGAAGTACGGGCGTAGAACGGTACGGCTAGGGGAACGGCGAAGGAAGCGCGCCTCCCGGCGCATGCCTTCGCCGCGCCCGGTTCAGGCCACGCCGGCCGCGTGCGCCTGCTGGTCGGCGTGATACGACGAGCGCACCATCGCGCCCACCGCGGCATGCGTGAAGCCCATCGCATAGGCCTCGCGCTCGAACATCGCGAAGGTGTCCGGATGCACGTAGCGCAGCACCGGCAGGTGGTGCTCGGACGGCTGCAGGTACTGGCCGATGGTGATCATGTCGACGTTGTGCGCGCGCATGTCGCGCATCACCTGCAGGATCTCCTCGTCGGTCTCGCCCAGGCCCAGCATCAGGCCCGACTTGGTGGGCACGTCCGGGTGCCGGGCCTTGAACTCGGCCAGCAGCTTGAGCGAGTGCTCGTAGTTCGATCCGGGGCGCGCCTGCTTGTAGAGCCGGGGCACGGTTTCCAGGTTGTGGTTCATCACGTCCGGAGGACCGGCGTCCAGGATGGCCAGCGCGCGGTCCAGGCGGCCGCGGAAATCGGGCACCAGGATCTCGATGCGGGTGGTGGGCGACAGCTCACGGGTCTTGGCGATGCACTCGACGAAATGGGCCGCGCCGCCGTCGCGCAGGTCGTCGCGGTCCACCGAGGTGATGACCACGTAGTTCAGCTTCAGCGCGGCGATGGTGCGCGCCAGGTTGACCGGCTCGTCGGGATCCAGCGGGTCGGGGCGGCCGTGCCCCACGTCACAGAACGGACAGCGCCGCGTGCACTTGTCGCCCATGATCATGAACGTGGCGGTGCCCTTGCCGAAGCACTCGCCGATGTTCGGACACGAGGCTTCCTCGCACACGGTGTGGAGATTGTGCTCGCGCAGGATGCGCTTGATGTCGTAGAAGCGGGAGCCGGGCGACGCCGCCTTCACGCGTATCCACTCCGGCTTCTTGAGCCGCTCCGCCTGCACGACCTTGATCGGGATGCGCGAAACCTTGGATTCGGACTTCTGCTTCTGCAGCGGATCGTAGGCCGGCGCCGCCCCGGGGACTTCGGGTTGGCTGCTCAGGGCGGAAGTTTCGGGCACGGAGCTCATCGACAAATTCCTGTTCGGCGTGGCCGGGGTAGAACCGGGGGCCGGGATTAGTAAAGACCCTTATTCTACCGCCGCCGGCGCCGGGTCCGCCAAAGCCCCTGCCGGCGACCCGGCCGCAAGCCCCCGCTCCAGGTAACGCGCCAGCAGGTTGCCGGCCTCCTCCAGCCCGATCTTGCAACCGCAGGAGGCCAGATCGACGGTCCGCAATCCCACGTAGCCGCAAGGGTTGATCCAGCCGAACGGCGACAAGTCCATGGCCACGTTCAGCGCCACGCCATGGTAGGTGCAGCCGCGGTGAACCTTGATGCCCAGCGCCGAGATCTTGGCCAGCTCGGAAACCTCCGGCGACGCCGGGGACCGGGGCCAATCCACGTAGACCCCGGGAGCCCCAGGCTTGCGCCGGGCATCCGGCAGGCCGAGATCGGCCAGCAAGTCGATCACCGCTTGCTCGACCCGGACCACATACTCTTTCACGAAGTACCCGGCCCGCTTCAGGTCCAGCAGCACATAGGCCACCACCTGCCCCGGCCCGTGATAGGTCACCTGCCCGCCCCGGTCGCTCTTGACCACCGGTACGTCGTGCGGCGCCAGCACGTGTTCAGGCTTGCCGGCCTGTCCGAGCGTGAACACGGGACCGTGCTCGACCAGCCAGATCTCGTCCGGCGTGTCGGGACCGCGCGCGGCCGTGAAAGCCTTCATCGCGTCCCAGGTTGCCTGGTATTCGGCCGGGCGCGGCAGCCAGCGGATGAGCATGGCGGGTATCTCTCCGGGACTTGCCTACAGCACGAACTTGACCATGGGATGCGAGGTCAGCTCCCGGTACAGGGCATCGAGCTGTTCGCGCGAAGTCGCCCGCACGATGAACGTGAGGCCCAGGTAGTTTCCTGCGGAGCTGGGCCGCATTTCCACGGTGGCCGGATCGAAATCCGGATCGTGGCGCAGCACCACCTCGGTCAGCACCTGGGCGAAATCGGGGTGATGCGCACCCATCACCTTGATCGGAAAATCCGACGGATACTCGATCAGCGAAGCCCGGCTTTCGGGTGTGTCAGGAACGTCTGCCATGATGAGAATTAAAGCGCTGCGATAGCCTCATCGTACCCCTGGCGCAGCCGGGCATAGACCGGTCCGGGCCGGCCGCTCCCCACGGGCTTGCCGTCCAGCGATACGATGGGCAGGATTTCCTTGGTAGCCGACGACAGCATCAACTCGTCGGCCGCTTCGACCTCTGCCTGGGAGACCGGCCGCATTTCGAGCGGAATCCCCTTGGCCGAGGCCATTTCCTCGATGAATCCGTAGCGGATGCCTTCGAGAATGAGGTGGTTCTTCTGCGGCGCCACCAGGCGTCCGTCCTTGACGACCCAGATGTTGCTGGACGAGCCTTCGGACAGGTAGCCGTCGCGGAACATCACGACTTCCAGCGCGTCGCGATCGGCGGCAAACTGCCGCGCCAGCACGTTGCCCAAGAGCGAAGTCGACTTGATCTCGCAATGCAGCCAGCGCTCGTCCGGCATGGTCACGGCCTTCACGCCCTGCTCGCGCAAGGCCGCTGCGGGCCGCGCGAAGGGACTCGTCATGCCGAACACCGTGGGCACCACCTGCGCCGGAAACGCATGGTCGCGCTTGGCGACCCCTCGCGTCACCTGCAGATAGACGAACTGGTCCTGGGCATCCGAGGTATCGATCAGCTTGCCCACCAGCTCCCGCCATTCGGCCGTGCCATGCGGGTTGGGGATGCGGATCGCCTCCAGGCTGCGGGCCAGCCTCGCCAGATGCTGCGCCATCCGGAAAGGCTTGCGCCCGTAGACGGGCACCACTTCGTAGATGCCGTCCCCGAAGATGAAGCCCCGGTCCAGCACCGATATCTTGGCCTGCGACAACGGCGTGAACTCGCCGTTCAGATAGACCGGTGGATCGCCCGCTATGCCTGGAATCATGACTATTCCTATAGGGAAGCCCACCCCCTAGCGGCCTTCGGCCGCTCCCCTCAAGGGGGCGATGCGGGTGGACCGGCGGAGCCGGATCCACCGCATCCTGGATCTAGTGCTGCTTTCTCGGGTCGTGGCGCTGGCGCCTCGCTGGCTGCCAGCGGCAGCAACGGTACTGCAAACGGAGAAAGCTGTACTAGACCCAGGGCGCCGCGGATCCGGCTTTGCCGGTCCGCCAGCGCCGCCCCCTGGGGGGCGCGCGTCAGCGCGTACGGGGGGCTTCAGTTGAACCAGAGCCGCACCGCGTCGAACGCACGGCCGAAAATGCCGGCCACGTCCACGGGCTCGAGCACCGTCAGCGGCACTTCGCGCACCGGCTTGTCGTTGAGGGTAAGTTTAAGCGTACCCACTTGCTGCCCCGCCTGCAACGGCGCCACGAGCGGATCGGTACGCTCGATGGTGGACTTGACGTTGCCCGCCTGGCCGCGCGGCACGGTAACCCAGATGGCCGCCGGCGAACCCAGCTTGGCCTTGCTCTCGCTACCCTTCCAGACCTTGGGCTCGACCACGGCCTGCTTGGCATCGTAGACGCGCACGGTGTCGAAGTTCTGGAAGCTCCAGTTCAACAGCTTCAGGCTTTCCTGGGCGCGGGCATTCTCGCTCGACGCCCCCACCAGCACCGTCAGCACGCGGCGATCGCCCCGCATGGCCGACGCGATCAGGCAGTAGCCCGCCGCATCGGTGTGGCCCGTCTTCATGCCATCCACCGAAGGATCCACCCACAGCAGCCGGTTGCGATTGGGCTGGGTGATCTTGTTGTAGGTGAACTGGCGCTCCTTGTAGTACCCGTAATAGTCGGGATGGTCCTGGATCAGGCGCTTGGCCAGCAAGGCCAGGTCGCGCACGGTGGTCACGTGCTGCGGGTCGGGCAGGCCGGTGGAATTGGTGAAGTGCGTATTCTTCAGTCCCAGGCGCGCGGCCTCCTGGTTCATCAGCGCGGCGAACGCATCCTCGCTGCCGGCGACGGCCTCGGCCAGCGCCACGGTGGCGTCATTGCCCGACTGCGTGATCATGCCGCGTATCAATTCCTCGACGGTCACGGGCTTGCGCGGTTCGATGAACATGCGCGAGCCGCCGGTACGCCACGCCTTCTCCGATACGTTGACGTTCTGCGCGAGCGTCAGGCGCTTTTCCTTGAGCGCGTTGAACACCAGGTAGGCCGTCATGACCTTGGTCAGCGATGCCGGCTCGATGCGTTCGTCGGCGCGGTCTTCGGCCAGGATCTGGTCGCTGGTCACGTCGATGGCGACCCAGGACCGGGCCGCGACGGCCGGCGCCGGCACGGAAGACAGCAGGCCGACCGTCGACATGGGCGGAGCCGAAGGCGTGGCCGAAGACGTGGTGGCCGGCGGCGCGGCCGCGGCCAGGGCGGAAGCAGGCATGGTCGCCGGGAACGCGAGGAAGCAAGCCGAAGCCACGGTGGCCAGAGCGAACCGACGTCCCGGACCAAACGAGAAAAAGCGCAGTTTCATGTGGGAGGATTGTCGTGCAAGAGGGGCGACTCGCCGGCACGGTCGGGACCGCCCGGGGCGCCCCGCGATGCGGGGTGGAAACCGTCAATTATAGGCACCCCCGCCGGCGGGCCGGCGCCGGGCCACGCTCCGGCTGATGCAACGGAATGCTACAGCTGGCCCGAAAGGGGTTCAGGCCAGCACGCGAGCCAGATAAGTCAACACCAGGCGCTTGACCACCACGAGGTTGCCGTGGAAGAAATGGCCCGAGCCGGGGATGACGGTCACGGGCAGGCTCTGCGGACGGGCCCAGTCCATGACAGCGGCGAGCGGCACGGTATCGTCCTGCTCGCCGTGGATCACCAGCGTGTCCTCGGGCACGGTGGCCACGGTGAAACGGCTGGCCGCCGTGCCGAGCAGCACCAGGCCGGCCACGGGCAGCCCCTTTTCGCTCGCGGGCCCGCAGCCCGCGTACACCTGGCTGGCCACCGCGCTGCCGAACGAAAATCCGCCCAGCACGAAGCGCCCCTGGGCCAGCGAAGGATGCCGCGTCCGGAACTGGTCCACCACGCCCAGCATGTCCGCCGCCTCGCCGGCGCCATTGTCGAATTCGCCTGCGGACTGGCCCACCCCGCGAAAATTGGGCCGCAGGGCCGCGAGCCCCTGCTGGACGCAGGCGCGCGCAACCGTCGTGACGACCTTGTTGTCCCGGGTTCCGCCGAACAGCGGATGCGGATGGAGCACCAGCGCCCATCCCCGCGCGGCCGCAAGGCCTCCCTCGGGAATGTCGAGCGCGCAATCGACGGGGCCGGCGCCGCCGTCGAGGACGAGATGTTCGGTTGTAACGGCCATGGCGGTCCTCAGATCATGAGGCGTTCGACCGGCTGGCCCCGCACCAGGTGCGAATCGATGATCTCGTCGATGTCGTCCTGGTCCACGTAGGTGTACCAGACGCCCTCGGGATAGACCACCAGGACCGGGCCTTCCTCGCAACGATCCAGGCAGCCGGCCTTGTTGATGCGGATCTCCCCCTTGCCGGCCAGGCCGAGCTGCTTGATGCGCTTCTTGGCGTAGTCCTGCATGGCCTGCGCGCCCTGCCGCGCGCAACAGGGGCGGGGAGCGTCGGGCCCGCGCTCGTTCAGGCAGAAGAAAACGTGGTGTTTGTAGTAGGACTCCATACCAACTCGCAAAGGGGGAAACGTGTTGCCGGGGCGTTCAGGCGAAGCGCCGCCGGGCCAGGGAAAACAGGGCTGCCAGCGGCCAGATCACCGACAGGCCCAATGTGAGCGACTCCAGATGCAGCCAGCCGGTGCGCGCCATCGAGGCCGTCGTATCGAAGTACTGGTCGGACGGGAACAGGTTGACGATACCCAGCTGCACGCACAGCGCCGCGATGCCGAGGCTGCGCTGCCAGGACGGCTTGAGGTAGGCGAACCCGGTCGCCAGGACCAGGCCGCCAGCCACGCCGATGACCGAGCCGACGGTGATCCACGCGCCGGGCGCTTGCGCCGGCACGGCCAGCGGTTGCAAGGCGGCCTTGACCAGTATCGCGCACATGACCAGCGCAGCCGGAAGAATACCCCGCGCCGGGACCGGCCGCGCCACGTGCAGCAGCAGCATGGAAACGGCCACCACGGCAGCCCCGGTGCAGAACTGCTCGGCGATGATGCGCTGGCCCGGCGTAGGCGACCACAGCTCGCCCATGAACTCGGAGGGCAGGGCCGCCCAATCGCCCAGCAGCAGCCATAGCTCGCCGGTTCCGAACAGCATGGGCTGGCGCGGGATCTGCATGAAGATCCACAACGCGGCCAGGATCAGCGCCGAACCGGCCTCCGGCGCGAACCATCGATGCCGCCAGCGCGCCAGGGCCCCGTCGCCGATCAGGCGCGAAGCCGTGGCGGTTCCCACCAGCGCGCCCAGCAGGGCGCCCGCGACGTTGGCCGCCAGATCCACGTTCGACGCGATACGATTGGGCAGGTAGGTCTGCAGGGCCTCCAGCATTCCCGAGAGCGCGGCGCAGAACACGACTGTCGCGGCAACGGCAACCAGCCCCCGGCAGGCCGGATAGAGCGCCCAGACGAACAGGGCGCCGACGGGCAGGTAGGCCGCGACATTGGCGATGATTTCGGAGCCGACCCAATACTGCGGCCAGGGCGCCCGCAGGTAGGCGAAGGCCGGCACGCCGACGTCGACCCAGCCCGTGAACGGATACAGGCTGGCATAGACGACCAGCAGCACGACGATGAACGATGCCAGCCGCGCCAGCGGCGCGCCGTGTCGGACGACCTGCCCAGAAGCGGCGGACGATCCGTCGGGACTCATGGGCGGCAAGGGTAAAACGTAAGCGACATGCCCTAAGTTTATGCGTTTTGCGCGCTCCGGCTGCGAAAACCCCTGGCTCTGCCTACAATTGCCGGTTTGCGCCGCCGGCACCCGGCGGCTTTGACGGATTCCCATGCCTTCATCCCACTCCGCCCTGTCCGACGCCGTCCTTGCCCCGCCAGCGGAGTTCGCCGCCGGGCTCCGGTCCGCGCTGCCGGGCTGGAACGTGTCCTGGCTGGCCTCGACCCCGTCCACCAACGCCGATCTCCAGCAATACCTGCGGCGCGGCGGTGAGGGGCCGGCGCTGATAGGCAGCCACGAGCAGACCTCGGGACGGGGCCGGGCCGGCCGCCCATGGCATACGCGCGCGGGGGACGCGCTGCTGTTCTCTTGCGGCTGGCAGGCGCAGATCGCGCCGGCACGGCTGCCGCCGCTGTCGCTGGTGGCAGGGCTGGCCGCCTGCGAAGCCCTGAGCAGCCTGCTCGGCCCCCATGCCGACGGGGCGCTGGCCCTCAAATGGCCCAACGACGTGCAATGGAACACCGCCAAGCTGGCCGGCATCCTGGTCGAGAGCGTCCCCGTACCTGCGCCGGGCCGCATCGGCCTGGTTCTGGGCATGGGCATCAACCTGCGCGGCGCCGGGGCATTGTCGCGCGCGCTGGGCCGGGAGGTCGCCGACTGGGCGCTCACCGGGAGCGCCGCGGATCCGGCGCGCCTGGTAAGCGCTGTGGCCCAATCCTGGCGCGCCGCCGCCGACGAATATGCCGTCGAAGGCTTCGGCCCCTTCCAGGCGCGTTTCGCCCGCTGGGACGCCTTGTACGGCCAGCCGGTACGGGTCATCGACGCTGGCCGCACCCTGTTCGAGGGCACGGCGCGAGGCGTCGATGCCAGCGGCAAGCTGCAGGTCGAGGAAACCGCCGGCCAGTTGCGCGCAGTCACCGTAGGCGACATTTCCGTGCGGGCCGCGCCGCAAGGGGGGTGGGCATGAGCGCTCCCGCGCGGCCGCCCGGAGGGGGCGCTCCCTCCCACGGGGAGGATGTCGCGCAGCGACAGGAGGGCTCGCCGATGAGCGCTCCCGCGCGGCCGCCCGGAGGGGGCGCTCCCCTCTCTCCGACGCTGCTGATCGACGCGGGCAACACCCGCGTGAAACTCGGCTGGCGTACGGGCGGCCCGGCGCTGCGCGAACCGCAGCAGACGGGCTTCAGGCACGAAGAACTGCCCGAGGCCTTGCCGCGATGGCTGGCGGCCAGCGGGCTGCGGCCGCGCGTCGCCCTCGGGTCCAACGTCGCCGGCGCCCGCATCGAACAACTGATCGGCGAACTGCTGGAGCAGGCGGGATGCGACGTGCACTGGATCCGCGCCAGCCGCCGGCTGCTGGGCGTGACCAACGGGTATCGGCACCCCGAGCGCCTGGGGGCCGACCGCTGGCTGAGCCTCGTGGGCATCTGGCAGGGCTGGCGCCGCACGGCGCCGCCCGAGGCCCCCGCCCCGGTACACGTCCTGGCCCATTTCGGCACCGCCACGACCGTGGACACGCTCGACGCGGCCGGCCGCTTCGCCGGCGGCCTCATCCTGCCCGGCCGTGACCTGATGCGGCAGTCGCTGGCCGCAGGCACCGCCGGCCTGCCCCGCGCCAGCGGACAGATCACGCCGTTCCCGGACAATACCGGCGATGCCATCATGTCGGGCATCGCCGCCGCCCAGGCCGGCGCCGTGGTGCGCCAGTGGCTGGCCGCCCGCGAACGCTACCGGCAGGAACCGCTGCTGGTCGCAAGCGGCGGCGCCTGGACCGCCATCGCCGACGAGGTCGCCCACCTGATGCACGCCGCCGGCTCGACGCGACAGGTGCAGGTCGTCGATAATCCCGTGCTCGACGGCCTGGCCTGCCTGGCCGAGTCGGGCATCGTTCCCGCTTCCTCCTGACTGTCTTCCCGGCTCTTCATGCGCAGCCTGTTCGTCGTAGTGCTCCTGGCCAATGTGGCGCTCTTCGCCCTGGATCGCGGCTGGTTCGGCCAGCCGCTCTCGGAACGGGGGCGCGACCCCGGCCGGCTGCGCACGGAAATCCGCGCCGACACGATCCAGGTCCCGCGGCTGCCAGGCATTAACGCCGCGGCCGAACCGGCGCCGGCACGAGCCTCCGAGCCCCTCGACGGCGCGGCCGGATCCGCGGGCGCCCCCGAGGCCGTGTCGCCGGTCTCCGCTGCCGATCCGGCGCCAGTGAACCCCACGGCCGCTACCGGCGCATCTTTGGACAATCCCGTGGCGCTCGCCTCGGCTGGGCCGGAACAAGCCGCGGCGGCGGCGCCCGCATCTCCGGCTGCGCCGGACTCGCCAGCCCCCTCCCCGCCGGCCGCGGCAGCTCCCACGGCGGCGACTCGCGCGGCCGGCTCCGGCTCCCCCGCTCCCCTCGCCTGCGTGGAATGGGGAGCGTTCAGCGACGCGGACCTGGCCATCGCGAAAAAGTGGTCGACCGAGCACCTGCCCGCGGCGCGCCAGGGCACCCGGCGCGAGCCGGGCAAGCAAGGCTGGATGGTCATCGTGCCGCCGCTGGGAAGCGCGGCCGCCGCGCACGCCGCCGCCGCGCAACTGGGACGGGACGGGATCAAAGACTTTTTCGTGATCCAGGATGGCGGCCCGTTCCAGCACGCCATTTCGCTAGGCGTGTTCAGTACCGAGAATGCCGCCCGCAAGCAGGCGACGGCCTTGCAGGCGCAAGGCGTGCGCAATGCGAAAGTGGTGTCTCGCGCAGCCCAGGGCGGCAAGAGCTGGCTGCGCCTGGAGGGCGTATCGGCCGCCGATCGCCGGGCGCTTGATCGCGCACGTACCCTGTTCACCCGCCCTTCCGTGCGCGACTGCCGGTAGGCGACGCGGCCCTGCTCAGCGGGCGCGGATGCGCTCGACCAGCTTGGTGGTGGAGCGGTCGTGCTCGAAATCGATGGCCACGGCGTCGCCGCCCCAGCTGCGCACCAGGGCGGTCTCGGGCAGCTTGTCCATGTCGTAGTCCCCGCCTTTGACGATGAGATCGGGGCGCAGCTTGCCGATCAGCTCCAGCGGCGTGTCCTCGTCGAACCAGGTTACCGCGTCGACCGAAGCCAGAGCCGCCAGCAGCGCCGCGCGATCATCCTGCCTGTTCAGCGGGCGGTCGGGCCCCTTGCCCAGGCGCCGCGCCGACGCATCGGTATTGATGGCCACGACCAGCATGGCGCCGAGCTGCGCGGCTTCGTCCAGGTAGGTGACGTGGCCGCGGTGCAGGATGTCGAACACGCCGTTGGTGAACACCAGCGGACGCGGCCACGCGGCACGCGCGACCAGGCATTCGTCGGGACTGAGGATCTTGGATTCGAAACGGGCAGACACGGTCGCAGCAGTACACGAGGGGCGGGACGCCCCATTGTAGAGGCGATCGCCCGCGGCGTGCCGGCGTCCCCCGCCGGCGGGGAAGATACACTGTGCAGGTCCATTGCCGGGACTGGTCCCGGGACGAGGAATCGCAATGCGGCTGCTGCTGGTTGAAGACGATCCGATGATAGGAGAAAGCGTGCTCGACGTGCTGCGCGCCGAGCACTACGCGGTGGACTGGGTGAAGAACGCGCAGAGCGCCGATACCGCCTTGCGCACCGAACACTACGATCTGGTGCTGCTGGACCTCGGCCTGCCCGACGGCGACGGCCTGTCCGTGCTGCGCGAACTGCGGGCGCGCAAGACGCAGACCCCGGTCCTCATCGCCACCGCGCGCGACGCCATCGAGCAGCGCATCGCCGGCCTGGACGCCGGCGCGGACGACTACGTGGTCAAGCCCTACGACGTGGACGAGGTCCTCGCCCGCATCCGCGCCCTGATCCGGCGCAGCGCAGGCCGGGCCGAGCCCCTGTACGAACATGGCGGCGTCGTGCTCGATCCGGCCACGCACACGGCAACGGTCAATGGCGAGCCGGTCACGCTCACGGCCAAGGAATGGGCGGTGCTTGAGCCGCTGCTGGCGCGGCCTGGCCTCATCCTCTCCCGCGCCCAGCTCGAGGAAAAACTCTACAGCTGGAAGGACGAGATAAGCAGCAACGCGGTGGAAGTCTATATCCACGGGTTGCGCAAGAAACTGGGCGCGCAGTTCATCCAGACGGTACGCGGCGTCGGGTATGTCATTAGGGTATAGCTCCCAGCCCCCCAAGGGGGCCTGGGCCCGCCTTGGGGCGGCACAGGTGGAGCCGGATCCGCTGTGCCCTGGATACAGTGGCGTTGCGCCGCAGAGAACGGCGCCGTAGAGGACTGAGATGAGGCTCATTGCTGGTCATTCGTTGCGCGGGCGGTTGCTGGCTTTCCTGCTGGCGGCCATTTTCCTGGCGGCGCTGATGCAAGGCGCCATCGCGTATCGCGGCGCACTGGTCCAGACCGACGAGATCTTCGATTATCAGCTGCAGCGCATCGCCCTCTCGCTGAGCAACGGCAATCCGCTGTTCAGCACGGGGCCCGACGGCGGCCTGCTCGACGATCCCGCCGCGCGCGACCTCATCATCCAGATCTGGACGCCGGACGGCGTGCGCCTGTTCCGCTCCACTCCCAAGCTGGTCCTGCCCGATCGCGTGGTGCTGGGCTTCTCCACGGTCGAAGCCGAGGGCGCCACGTATCGCATGTATTCGCTCGAAGCGCCGTTGCAGATCATCCAGGTCGCGCAGGACGTCCGCGTGCGCACGTCCATGGCGCGTTCGCTGGCGCTGCGCACCATATGGCCCATCGCCGCCATGGCGCCGCTGCTGATGCTGGTCGTCTGGTGGGTGGTCAGCCATTCGCTGATGCCGGTGGACCGGGCGCGCCGGCAGGTCGCCGCGCGGCAGGCCGACGATTTGTCTCCGGTCAGCGAATCGGGCCTGCCGGACGAGGTACGCCCCCTCGTCCACGAGCTCAATTTGCTGTTGGACCGGGTACGCCAGGCCTTCGCCGCGCAACAGCAATTCGTGGGCGATGCCGCGCACGAGCTGCGCTCGCCGCTGGCTGCGCTGAAACTGCAATTGCAATTCCTGCAGCGATCGGACGACGAGGCCTCGCGCCAGGTCGCCATCGGCCGACTGGGGGCGGGCATCGAGCGCGCCACGCGGTTGGTCGAGCAACTGCTGTCGCTGGCGCGGCAGGAGGCGCCGGGCATGCAGTTCGCCACCGTGGACCTGGCGGACGTCGTGCGCACCGCCCTGACCGACGTGCTGCCGCAGGCCCGCGCACGCGGCATCGACATCGGCATGGAGGGCGCCAGTGGCGCCCGCGTGACGGGACAGGGGGAGGCCTTGGCCCTGCTGGTGCGCAACCTGTTGGACAACGCCGTCAAATACGCCCCCGCGTCGGGCCGGGTAGACATCGGATTGGCGAGCGACGAGCGGGGCGCCACGCTCGACGTGGACGACGACGGACCGGGCATCCCGCCCTCCGAGCGCGGCCGCGTGTTCGATCGCTTCTACCGCTCCCATTCCGCCGACACGCCCGGCAGCGGCCTGGGCCTGGCCATCGTCAAGGCCATAGCGGGACGCCATGGCGCCACGGTCGAGCTGCTCGATTCGCCCCTGGGAGGGCTGCGCGTGCGGGTGCGTTTCCCCCCTCCGCCGACTTAAGGATGGCTTAAGGATACGGTTCCAACATGGCGCCATGTCTCACCACATGGCACAGGAGCCGACCATGAACACCCGCAAATTCTCCGCCTCGCACCTGGCTGTGGCGTTGGTTGCCGCAGGCGTATTCGGCGCTGCCGGCGCCGCCGCGTTCACGCGAGTGGCCGATACCCAAGCACTGCCGGCCGCGGCCGCCAGCACGCAGGCCGCCGCTCCGGTGGGCGCGGTCACCCCGCCTGATTTTTCGCAGATCACCCAGCGCTACGGTCCGGCGGTGGTCAACATCAGCGTCACCGGCACCACCAAGGTCTCCGACGACGAGGACGATCCGTTCGCGCAATTCTTCCGCGGATTTCCCGGTTATCCCGGAGGCGGCACACACAGCGTTCCGATGCGCGGCCAGGGGTCCGGCTTCATCATCAGCCCCGACGGCGTCATCCTGACCAATGCCCACGTGGTCAAGGGCGCCAAGGAAGTCACCGTCAAGCTCACCGACCGGCGCGAATTCCGCGCCAAGGTCCTCGGCTCGGATCCCCAGACCGACGTGGCGGTACTGAAGATCGACGCCCGCAACCTGCCGGTGGTGGCACTGGGCAACCCCAACGACCTGCGCGTGGGCGAATGGGTGCTCGCCATCGGATCGCCCTATGGCCTGGAAAACACCGTCACGGCCGGTGTCGTAAGCGCCAAGGGCCGATCGCTGCCCGACGACAGCTCGGTGCCGTTCATCCAGACCGACGTCGCCGTCAACCCCGGCAATTCGGGCGGCCCGCTGTTCAACTCGCGCGGCGAAGTGGTCGGCATCAACTCGCAGATCTATAGTCAGACCGGCGGCTATCAGGGCCTGTCCTTCGCCATTCCGATCGATGTCGCGACCAAGGTCAAGGAACAGATCGTGGCCCATGGCGAAGTCCGCCATGCCCGCCTGGGCGTCACCATCCAGGACGTCAACCAGGCGCTGGCCGACTCGTTCAAACTCGATTCGCCCACCGGCGCGCTGGTCGCCAATGTCGAGAAAGGCAGCCCCGCGGACAAGGCCGGCCTGAAGTCGGGCGACATCATCCGCAAGATCGACGGCAAGCCCGTCGTAGCCTCCGGCGACCTGCCGGCCGTGGTCAGCCTGGCCACGCCGGGCCAGGAGGTGAAGCTGGAGGTGTGGCGCGACGGCAAGCCGCGCGACGTCGTCGCCAAGCTCGGCAGCGCCAAACAGGAAACCTCTGCGCGGGCCGGCTCGCAGGACGGCGCCGCGCACGGCCGGCTGGGGCTCGCGCTGCGGCCGCTGACGCCGCAAGAGCAGATGGCCGTGGGCGGCAATACCGGACTGGTCGTCGAGCAGGTGGGCGGCCCGGCCGAACAGGCCGGTATCGAACCCGGCGACCTGCTGCTGTCACTCAATGGGGTGCCCGTGCAGAACGCGGAGCAGGTCCGCGCCCTGCTCGCCAAGTCGGGCAAGACGGTGGCGCTGCTGGTCCAGCGCGGCGACGCCAAGATCTTCGTGCCGGTACGCCTGGGTTGACGGTGCGGACGCAGTAAGGAAGACGGCCGGAGCGGCTTGCTGCTCCGGCCATTTCTTCAAAGAAAGGCCGCCCTTACCCCGCGGCGAGTTCCTTCCGGTAGCGGTTCAGGTCCTGCACCGTGGCGAAGCTGCGGCCGAGCAGGGTCGACATGTTGTGCAGAATGCGGTCGGCGACCTTGCCTTCCCACTCCTTGTCGAACTGGATCTGGTCGTCGAGCCAGCGCTCCAGCCAGCCGGGCTCGGGCAGGCGGGACTGCACCGTATCGTTGGGGAACAGGCTCTTGTTGACGTGCAGGTTGGTCGGATGCAGCGCCTGCGACGTACGCTTGGCCGACGCCATCAGCACGCCTATCTTGGCGAAGGCGGCGCGGGCCTGGTCGGCGAGTTCCTTGCCGCGATCGGTCAGCGCGCGTTTCATGTAGCGCAGGTAGGCGCCCGCGTGGCGTGCCTCGTCCTGGGCAATGAGCTTGTAGATGGCCTTGATGACCGGCTCGGTGTGCCATTGCGCGGCGCGCCGGTACCAGTGGTTCAGGCGGATCTCGCCGCAGAAATGCAGGGTCAGGGTTTCGAGCGCGGGCGCCTCGTCGAACTCGAAGCGCACGTTGTGCAGTTCCTCCTCGGTCGGCACCAGGTCCGGGCGGAAGCGTTGCAGGTACTCCTGCAGCACCAGCGAATGCTTCTGCTCCTCGTAGAACCAGATGGACATGAAGGCGCTGAAATCGCTGTCCTCGCGGTTGTCGCGCAGGAACATCTCGGTGGCCGGCAGCGCCGACCACTCGGTGATCGCGTTCATCTTGATGGTATGCGCCTGCTCGTCGGTCAGCAGACTGGCGTCGAACTGATCCCACGGCACGTCCTTCCTCATGTCCCAGCGCACGGACTCGAGGGATTTGAATAGTTCCGGGTACAGCATGATGGAGCCCTTGTATCGAAGCCGGCAGCTTGTGCGTACCAAGGCGCCGGAAGGTCGGCGAACAATATAGGTGGAGTTTTACCCCCTAATGACACGTTCCTTCCATACCTGGCCGGGCGCCGCCACCCGGGGCCGTGTAACAGAGCTTACAGGGCCGGATGCAGCGCGGGCCGGTTGCGGGCCCGCACGACCTGGGGAAGCAGGCTGCCGGCCCAGATGCCGACGAATCCCGCCAGCAATCCGGCCAATTGTGGCGGAAAATCGTCCGCGGCAAAAGCCCTGACCAGCAGCCACGCCGCCACCCCCAGGATCGACGACAGCAGTGCTCCTTGCGTGGTCGCGCGGCGCCAGTACAGCCCCATCAGCAGCGGCACGAAGGCCCCCACCAGGGTGACCGTGTAGGCCCCTGCCACCATCTCGTAGATGCTGTCGGAGGTGCTGAGCGCGAACGTCAGCACGCACGCCCCGAACACGACCACGGACAGGCGCATCGCCCGCAGGAAGTGCTTGTCCGACATGCCCGGCAGGAAATGGCGCAGGATGTTCTCGGCGAAGGTGGTGGACGGCGCCAGCAGCGTGGCCGAGGCGGTCGACATGATGGCCGACAGCAGCGCGCCGAAGAAGAACACCTGCGCCACGGCGGGCATGCGTTCCAGGATGAAGGTCGGCAGGATCTTCTGCGGATCGTCCTGCATCAGGGTGGCGACCGTGTCGGGCATGACGCCGAAGGCGGCCACGCCGATGTACATCGGGATGCAGGCGAACATCAGGTAGAGCAGGCCGCCGATGATGGGACCGCGGCGGGCCGTCTTCACGTCCTTGGACGACATGACGCGCTGGTACACGTCCTGCTGCGGTATCGATCCGAGCATCATGGTCACCAGCGCCGCGAAGAAGAAGAGGATGTCGTGCGGCGTGGCGGGCGGCAGGAAATTGAGCAGGTCGCGGCTGGTGGCCTCGTGCACGACCACGCCGACGCCGCCGGCCAGGTCGGTGGCGAAATACGCGATGGTGAACAAGCCGGCGACGATGACGATCATCTGGAAGAAATCGGTCAACGCGACCGACCACATGCCGCCGAACAGCGTATAGGTCATCACGATCAGCGTGCCGATGATCATGCCGACGGACTGCGAGAACACGCCGGGATCGAGCATGTGGAACACCAGCCCCAGCGCCTTCACCTGGGCCGCGACCCATCCCAGGTAGGAGATGATGATGGCCAGGCTCATGATGACTTCGACGATGGGGCCGTAGCGCTCGCGGTAGTAATCGCCCAGCGTAAGCAGATTGTGCCGGTACAGGCGAGCGGCGAAGAACAGGCCTACCAGCACCAGGCACATCGAGGCGCCGAAGGGGTCTTCCACCACCCCGCCCAGCCCTTCCCGCACGAAAACCGCCGACACGCCCAGGACCGCCTCGGACCCGAACCAGGTGGCAAAGGTCGTGGCCACGACGATGAACAAGGGCAACGACCGGCCGGCCACCGCGTAGTCGGTGGAGTTCGACACCCGGCGGGCGGCGACGACGCCGATGGCGATGGAAACCAGCAGGTAGAGCAAGACGAACCAGAACACCATGATGCCGCGGCCACCCGGACGAAAGCCAAAACCGCGGGAGTATCGCACAGGGCGCCTGGAAAGCCCAGGCGGGATCGGCATTTGCGGCTCACCCGCCACGCTTGCGCGAGCAGGAGGGACGAGACGCCCGCCGGCGCAGCGGAGGCCCCTCCGGCCCGGTCAGAAGCAGAGGTACAGGCCGAGCAGTCCCAATCCGGTGAAGAAGCCGCGGCGGAACGCCGCGGGGCTGATACGGCTGCGCAGGTACTGGCCGGCCCACATGCCCGCCATGGCCGGGACCAGGGCAAAGAGCGATGCCGCCATCTCATGGTGGCCGAGCGCGCCGCCACGCGCCAGCGCCGCGGCCAGCGCCAGCGTCGAGGCGGTGAAAGAGATGCCCAGCGCCTGGACCAGTTCGTCCTTGGCCAGCCCCAGCCCTTGGAGGTACGGCACGGCCGGGATGACGAATACTCCCGTGGCCGCGGTGATCACCCCCGTCGTGCAGCCGACGACCGCGCCCAGGGAGCGCTCCCAGCGCACCGGTACCCGCAGCTGGAAGGCAAGGAGTCCCGATATCGCGTAAAGCACCAGCGCCACCCCGAGCGCACGGACGGCCCAGGGCTGCGAGCCCGTGCCCATCAGCGCGGCCGCCGCCCACGTGCCGGCGAACACGCCGGCGAGCAGCGGCCACAATCGCTTCATCAGGTAAAGGAAACGGCCTCCGAGGGCCAGTTGCCAGACGTTGGTCACCATGGAGGGCACCACGAGCAAGGCCGCGGCCTGCACCGGGGCCATGGCCAGCCCGAGCAAACCCATGGCCACGGTGGGCAGGCCCAGGCCGATGACGCCCTTAACCGCGCCGGCCAGGAAGAATGTGCCGAGAACGAGCAGGACCAGGGTCCAGTTGGTCACGGAAAAAATCAAAGGCAAGATGTCCATGGGCCCCATGCTGCCTCATGGGCGGACACTTGAAAATGCGGTTTCCCCACGCATAGCCTTCGGAATTTCCGGAGGCATGAGGACCTGCCGGCGCCCGGCGCTACCGAGACACCGCCCACAGCGCCACGGCCACCCCCACCGCGAGCACACCGGCGATGACCGCCATCAGGCGGTTGGTCTGCTGCTGGGCAACGCGCAGCCGCTGCAACTCGGCCAGCGTCTCGGCCGAGCGGTCGGGCCGCGCCAGCTGGTTGTGCACCAGGCGCGGCAGCTCGGGCAGCATCTGCGCCCATTGCTGCGACTCGCGCCTGATGCCATTGCGCAGCGCCGCCCAGCCCACGCGCTCGTTCATCCAGCGCTCGAGATAGGGTTTGGCGGTCTTCCAGAGATCCAGCGACGGATCCAGCTCGCGTCCCAGTCCTTCGATGTTGAGCAGCGTCTTTTGCAGCAGCACCAGTTGCGGCTGGATCTCGACGTTGAAGCGGCGCGAGGTCTGGAACAGGCGCATCAGTACCTGCCCGAGCGAGATCTCGGCGAGCGGGCGGTCGAAGTACGGCTCGCAGCAAGCCCGGATGGCGCCTTCCAGCTCTTCCTCGCGCGTGCCGGGCGGCACCCATCCGGATTCGATGTGCAGGCGCGCCACCTGCCGGTAATCGCGCCGGAAAAAGGCCAGGAAATTCTGCGCCAGGTAGTTCTTGTCGAACTCGGACAGCGAGCCGACGATGCCGAAGTCGAGCGCGATGTAGCGCCCCAGGGTACGCGGATCGTCCGACACGTAGATGTTGCCGGGGTGCATGTCGGCATGGAAGAAGCCGTCGGCGAACATCTGCGTGAAGCAGATTTCCACGCCGTCGCGCGCCAGCTTCTTCAGGTCCACGCCGGCCTCGACCAGGCGCTCGGCATGGTTGACCGGAATGCCGCGCATGCGCTCCATCGTGAAGATGGAGGACGAGCAGTAATCCCACATCACTTCCGGAACGATCAGCAGGTCGCCGCGCGGACCGCCCGGCGCGAAGTTGCGGCGCAGCTGGCTGCAATTGGCCGCCTCGCGCAGCAGGTCGAGCTCGTCGTGGAGGTACTTGTCGAACTCCGCCACGACTTCCCGCGGCTTGAGGCGCCGGCCGTCGGCGGAGATCTTTTCGATCAGGGTGGCCGCCGCGCGCAGCAGGCGCAGGTCTTTCTCGATGACCGGCGCCATGTTGGGCCGAAGCACCTTGACCGCCACCTCGCGCCCGTCGCGCAGCACGGCGAAGTGCACCTGGGCGATCGAGGCCGAGGCGACCGGCTCGCGTTCGAAGCTGGCGAAGAGCTCGTCCGGATGCCGGCCCAGCTCTCTGCGTATGCTCTGGATCGCGACCTCCGAGGGGAACGGCGGCACCCGGTCCTGCAGGCGCGCCAGTTCGTCGGCGATGTCGGCGGGAATCAGGTCGCGCCGGGTCGACAGGACCTGGCCGAACTTGACGAAAATGGGCCCCAGCGTCTCCAGCGCCATGCGCAGCCGTTCGCCGCGCGGTGCATGCAGCTTGCGTCCCAGGCGCAGCACGACGAGCAGGCGCTCGGTCCAGGGATGCTGGATGCCCGACACCACGAGTTCGTCCAGGCCATAGCGGAAGCTGACGAACATGATGCGGATCAGGCGCAGGAAAGTGAACATGGCTCACTCCCCCGTGCGCGGGCGGGCCTCGAAACGGGCCAGCCTGGCATGCAAGTGCTCGACCCGCTTGGCGGCGCGCTCGGCATCGTCGCGCAGGCGGCGCACCTCGGCGCCCCAGGCCCGCAGGGCGGGCGCCGCCGCGACGGCATCGACCTCCTCGGTCAGGTACTCGGCCACGTTCTCGGCCAGCCGCCATGCGCCGGCGCGCACGCCGCGCGCGACGCCACGCGCCGCGCCCACCAGCCGCGCCGCGGGTATGTCGCCGATGATCCCGGCCAGGTCCTCCTCCACGTCCCAGCGCAGGTCCCGGGCCAGGTCGCCCGCCACGTGCGCCAGCGCGGCGTCGCCCTCGATGCGCACCGCGCCCATGCGGCGGGCCGCATCGTCCGACAGCAGATCCGGCAGCCTGCCGCCGTCCACGGTCAGGATCACGTCGGGCACGGCGTCGGGCGCGGCGGCCTGGACCAGGCCATGCGGCGTGATCGTCAGCGCCAGGCGCGCGCCGCCGGCAACGAGGCAGGCCGTCTTGCCGGCATGCGGACGCAGCCGCTCGCGGGCCCAGGGCTCGCGCAACAACAGCGTATCGAGCGCCCGGATGGCAGCGGCGGAAGGATTCAGCAAGGACACGGGCATAGAATGAAAAAAACGCCCGTCCGGGGACGGGCGTTCCACGGGGTTCGACCCCGCAAGTGTACCGGCTGATGCGCAGGGACGTTATTTATTGTGGTCCTGCACCGGAATCTGCTGCACGCCGGCCAGCAGCCAGCCGCCATCGTTGGGCTTGAAGAGGTTCCAGACCTCTTCGAAGCGGAACGCTTCCGTGCCCGGCGCCTCGCGCAGCATGCCCGAGAAGCGGACGCTGGCCAGGTGGCCGTCGGAGACGGTCTCGATGCCCAGCAGCTCGGCGTTGAGCAGCACCACTTCGGTGACGTTCTGGCCTTGCCGCTGGCCGATCTGCTGGCTCAGCTCGGCAAGCAGGTCGTCGGTGACGAGGTCGCGCAGCTCGTCGACGTCGCCGCGATCCCAGACGCCCTGCAGCTTGACGAAGTAGTTCTTCGCATGGCGCAGGAAGTTCGTGGTGTCGAAGTCGCTGGGGATGCCCCACTCTCCCCTGGCGGGCTCTTCGACCGCCGAGGCAGCGGCCGGCGCGGCCGCGGGAGCGGCGGAAACCGGCGACAGGGATTCACGCGCCATCGGGGCGGGCGGCTCGCTGCGCTGCTGGAAGCGGCTGTTGCCCGCGCCCTGCAGGGCCGGCTGCTGGCCGCCGCCGCGCAGGCGCCGGACGATGAACAGCACGGCGAAGATCACCAGCGCGATGAGCAGCAGGCTGCCGATGAACTCGGCCGCGGCGGCGCCCAGGCCGAAGTGCGACAGCAGCGCCGCCAAGCCCAGACCCGCGGCGATGCCGGCGATCGGGCCGAGCCAGCGCGACATGCCGCTGCGTGCCGCGGTGGCGCCGGCTGCGGCACCCGCGGCGGCCGGCGCAGCCTGCGACGGCGCGGCCTGCTGGTTCTGCTGCGGATTGCGCGTGGGCGGCACCGCCTGCCGCTGCGTGATGTTGCTCGATTGGCGGCCTACGCTGCCGCCGCCTCCCAGCCGCTTGGCCAGGGCGTCGTGCGAGACGCCGAGCATCGCCACGGTCGATATGGCGATGACCAGCGCCGGAAGGATCCTGGAAAACAATCGTCGAGACATTGTATGGATTCTCCTGTAATCAATGTCGTGGCGGACGGAGCCTGCCGGGCCGCCGCGGGTCCATGCCCCGGGGCGTCCGGCGAAAACCGAATCCGCCGTTCATGCCAGGTCAGGATGTCCGGTGCCGCACCGCCCCCGCAGACGGGACGGCTGTAACAACCTTTCCTGACAATAAGCTGAAATTTAACGGACTACGGCGCAAATCGCCAGTCGGGTAGCCCCGGATTTGCGAAGGATTTTGAAACAAGCGGCGTTCCGGAGCCTAGAGGCGCACGCCCTCGTGCAGGGCGACCACCCCCGCGGTCAGGTTGAAATACTGGACCCGCGCCAGGCCGGCCTGTTCCAGCATGCCGGCCAGGGTGGGCTGGTCGGGATGCATGCGGATGGACTCGGCCAGGTAGCGGTAGCTGGCTTCGTCCTTGGCGATCTTGCGGCCCAGCCAGGGCAGCACGTTGAACGAATACCAGTCGTAGGCGGCGCGCAGCGGCTTGGCCACCTGGGAGAACTCCAGCACCAGCAGCTTGCCGCCGGGCCGCAGGACCCGGGTCATTTCCGCCAGGGCCCGGTCCTTGTGGGTCATGTTGCGCAGCCCGAAAGCAACGGTCACGCGGTCGAAATAGCCGTCCGGGAAGGGTAGTTTCTCGGCGTCGCACACGGCGGTCGGCACCATCAGTCCGGCATCGAGCAGCCGGTCCCGTCCGACGCGCAGCATGGAATCGTTGATGTCGGTCAGCCAGACCTCGCCGGTCGGGCCGGCCCGGCGGGCGAACGCCTTGGCGAGATCGCCGGTGCCGCCCGCGATGTCCAGGACCTTCATGCCGGGGCGCACCCCCGCCCGCGCCACGGTGAAGACCTTCCACGCCCGGTGCAGGCCGCCCGACATCAGGTCGTTCATGACGTCGTAGCGGGAGGCCACCGAATGGAAGACCTCGGCCACCTTGCGCGCCTTCTCGGCCTCGGCCACCTGCTGGAAGCCGAAATGCGTGGTGCCGTCCGGCGTGGCGCCGCCCTCCGGCCCGGGGGAATACTGCTTATCGCTCATTGCTTACCTTCACGGCGTACTTCGGTTGTTTCCATCCCGCCTTGCGGCTCGGGATCGCGGGATGCGCCGGCGGCCTCCAGCGCGGCGAGGTACTCGGCCCACAGCCGGTCCTGGTCGCGGCCGAGCGCATAGAGGATGTCCCAGGAGTAGATGCCCGTGGTGTGGCCGTCCGAGAACCGGGGCTGCACCGCATAATTGCCAACCGGGTCGAGGGCCAGGATGTCCACGCCCCGCTTGCCCACCTGCAGGGTCTCCTGGCCCGGTCCGTGGCCCCGTACTTCGGCCGACGGGCTGTAGACCCGCAGCAGCTCGAACGGCAGCCTGAACGTATTGCCGTCGTCGAACGATATTTCGAGCACCTTCGACTGGCGGTGCACGACGATGTTGGTGGGAAGAGGCGTATTCCTGTCCAGGCCGGCCATAATGTTCTCGCGCTTAAGGGCTCCATGGTAGCCGATGGGGCGCCCCGCCGCCCGCAAGCTGCGCGGCGCCGGGCTTGCGGCGGGCCCGCCATGTCACATACCTGAAACAATACCGCCATACTATGGACATGCTTCAGCAACCCAATCCGGCATACCCCATGTCCAGCACCATTTTAGTCGTCGAAGACGAACCGGCCATCCAGGAGCTGGTATCGGTCAACCTGTCCTTCGCGGGCCACAAGGTCCTGCGGGCGGCCGATGCGGAACAGGCCCAGACCCTGATCCGCGCCGAGCTGCCCGACCTGATCCTGCTCGACTGGATGCTGCCCGGCACCTCCGGCGTCGCGCTGGCCCGCAAGCTGCGCGCCGAGGAACGCACCAAGGGCGTCCCCATCATCATGCTGACGGCCAAGGGCGCCGAGCAGGATAAAGTCGACGGCCTGGAAGCCGGCGCCGACGACTACATCACCAAGCCGTTCTCGCCCAAGGAGCTCATGGCCCGCATCAAGGCCGTGCTGCGCCGGCGCGCGCCGCAGCTGACCGACGACCTGATCGACGTCGCCGGCCTGAGGCTGGATCCGGTCACCCACCGGCTCAACGGCAACGGCATGCCCCTGAACATCGGGCCGACCGAGTTCCGCCTGCTGCATTTCTTCATGACCCACCCGGAGCGCGTGTTCTCGCGCTCGCAGTTGCTGGACCAGGTGTGGGGCGACCACGTGTTCGTGGAAGAGCGCACGGTGGACGTGCACATCCGCCGCCTGCGCAAGGCGCTCGAGCCCAGCAAGCACGACGGCCACGTGGAAACCGTGCGGGGCAGCGGCTATCGTTTCACCGCCCATCCTGCCGCGAACGGCAGTGCCGCCTGATCCACGCCGCTGAATGACCGGCGGCGGCCGATGCCGCCGCCTGCCTGCCCGGCCTCGCGCCACTTCATCACTCAAGGACTGCATCGCTTGCGCCGCCAGGCAATGCGACAATTCGTTTCATGGTCTGGATACGCAACCTCATCGCCGTCCTCGTGTGGGCCGGACTGGCGGCCCTCTCCCGGCCGGTCACGGGCAATTTCAGCTGGGCGGTATTCAGCTTCGGGCTGGGCACGCTCCTCGCCTGGCACATCTGGCAGCTCTCGCGCGTCGTACGCTGGACCCGCGACCTGCAGCGCCCGCCGCCGCCGTCGGCCGGACTGTGGGACGAGGCGCTGGCTCGCATCTACCGGCACCTTCGCAGCCAGGAGCGCCAGCTCGCCCTGCTGGAAGGAAACGTGCAGGGCTTCTTCGCCGCCGCCCAGGCCCTGCCCGACGGCCTGGTCACTCTGGACGAGGAATTCCACATCGACTGGTGCAACCGCATCGCGCGCCAGCACCTGGGGCTGCGCCTGCCCGCCGACCGAGGCCAGAACCTGCTGAACCTGGTGCGGGCCCCGGCATTCGTCGACTATGCGCGCCAGGAGGACTGGCCCGCGCCGCTGCTGGTGCGCAGCCCTGGCGGCGGCGAACGGCTCCTCATGGTGCAGCTCATCTCGTACAACAAGCACCAGCGCATGCTGCTGACGCGCGACGTGACGCAGATCGAAAAACTCGAGACCACGCGCCGCGACTTCGTCGCCAACGTCTCGCATGAATTGCGCACGCCGCTGACGGTGCTGGCGGGCTTCCTGGAAACGCTGCGCGACATGCCGCCCGGCGCGCTGAGCGACGAACAGCGCGAACAGTACCTGAAGCTGATGCTCGACCAGGCCCAGCGCATGCAGGCCATCGTGGCGGACCTGCTGACCCTGTCGACCCTGGAGTCCTCGCCCACGACCGACCCGCAGCCCGTCAACATGCCCATCCTGATCGAAACGGCCCTGAGCCAGGCGCGCGCCCTGTCCGGCGGCCGCCACGCCTTCGCCAGCGACATCGACGCGGACATGGACGTCCTGGGCACCGCCACCGAGATCTCCTCGGCGATTTCCAACCTCATCATCAACGCCGTCCGCTACACGCCTGACGACGGGCACATCACCGTGAGCTGGCGGCGCGAAGCCGACGGCAGCGCCCGCTATGCGGTCAAGGATACCGGCATCGGCATCGCGGCCCAGCACCTGCCTCGCCTGACCGAGCGCTTCTACCGGGTGGACCGCAGCCGCTCGCGCGAATCCGGCGGCACCGGCCTGGGCCTGGCGATCACCAAGCACATCGCCATGCGCCACGAGGCCGAGCTGGACATCGCCAGCGAACTGGGGCAAGGCAGCACCTTCTCGCTGCGGTTCCCCGAATCCCGCGTCGTGGCGGCCGAGCATCGTACTCGCCAGTAAGGTCTCTCCCTAGGGACGCAGGCCCCGGAGTTAAGATAGGGCATCAGCCGCGGCCACCGCGCCGCCGCGCGCGCCTCCCCCAACCGCCCCATCGCCCTTTAGCCGGAGCCGTACCCCATGGCGAAAATCGTATTGCTCGAGAACATCCATCCCAGCGCGGTCGAGGTCTTCTCGGCCGCGGGCTTCACCGACATCGCGACCCACGCCGGCGCCCTGCCGCCCGAGGCGCTGCGCGAAGCCCTGCAAGGCGCCAGCGTGGTGGGCATCCGCTCGCGCACCCACCTGGACGCCGGCATCATCGAAAGCCTGCCGGACCTGCGCGTCATCGGCTGCTTCTGCATAGGCACCAACCAGGTCGACCTGGCCACCGCGCTGGAAAGCGGCGTCCCGGTCTTCAACGCGCCGTTCTCCAATACGCGCTCGGTAGCCGAGCTGGTACTGGCCGAGGCCATCCTGCTGCTGCGCCGCATTCCCGAAAAAAACCTGCGCGTGCACCAGGGCCACTGGGACAAGAGCGCGACCGGCGCCTACGAGGCGCGCGGCAAGACGCTCGGCATCATCGGCTACGGCAACATCGGCTCGCAGGTCGGCATCCTGGCCGAAGCCCTGGGCATGCGGGTGATCTTCCACGACGTCGAAGCCAAGCTGCCCCTGGGCAACGCCCGCGCCTACCCGGACCTGTCCGCCCTGCTGGCCGAGGCCGACGTGGTCACCCTGCACGTGCCCGGCGGCCGCTCCACCGAGAACATCATCAACGAAGCCACGATCTCGCAAATGAAGCGCGGCGCCATCCTGATCAACGCCTCGCGCGGCACCGTGGTCGACATCGACGCGCTGCGGGCCGCGCTCGACGCCGGCCTGCTGCGCGGCGCGGCGCTGGATGTCTTCCCGGTCGAGCCCAAGAGCGTGGACGAGCCGCTCAAGAGCCCGCTCATCGGCCTGCCCAACGTCATCCTGACGCCGCACATCGGCGGCAGCACGATGGAATCACAGGAAAACATCGGCAAGGAAGTGGCCGAGAAACTGGTGCGCTTCATCCAGGGCGGCACCACCAAGGGCGCGGTCAACTTCCCCGAGCTGCCGCACCAGGACCTGACCGGCACCTCCCGCATCCTCCACGTGCACCGCAACGAGCCCGGCGCGCTGGCCATGCTCAACGCGGTCTTCGCCGAGCGCAAGATCAATATCTGCAGCCAGCAGCTGCAGACCAAGGGGCCGATCGGCTACGTGCTGACCGACATCGGCAACCAGGCCGACTCGGCCTTGATGGACGCGCTGCGGCAACTGCCGATCACCGTGCGCTGCGATCTGCTGTAGCGCCGGTCCGTTCGGCCTGCCGGCTCAGGCGGCGCGGAATCGCAGGGACAGCCGCTCCTGCAGGCGGCTGTGGAATTCCGGCACGCGCTGCGCCGCCGATTGCAGCATGCGCCGGAACTCCTCGGGCTCGCCGCCCGCCGGCACGCGCGGCGCGGCCCAGATGGCGTCGGGAAAATGGCGGTCGCCGCGCCAGCGGGGAATGACGTGCCAATGCAGATGGGGCACCATGTTGCCCAGCGCGGCCAGGTTGACCTTGTCAGGCCGCATGTGGTCGCGCATGACCGACTCGACCTCCAGCACCACCTGCATGACATGCAGGCGATCGGCGTCGTCGAGGTCTGTCATCTCGGCGGCATGGGTACGCCAGACGACTCTCACATAACCGGGATAATCCGCCTCGCCGACGGCGATGACGCGTAGCTTTTCGTTGCGCCAGAGCGCCGGCGCGTCGTCGGACGCGCACAGCGGGCAGGCAGGGGCAGCGGTGGGAACCATGGCGTATCTCCGGAACAGGCCCTATGGCTGGCCAGCCTCGCGCTGGCGCAGCTGGGTCTGGCTGATGAATCGCTGCAGCGCGCGCAGGCCGTCCGCGTCCAGGCCGTTCAGCGTGCAGCCCATGTGGTGGCCCTTATCGGGTTCGCGGCATGGCGTGACATGCATCACCTTGAGATCGGCCTCGACGCGGGTGCCGGGGTCGAGCGCGAGGACCGCGCGGTGCACACGCGTGCCGACCTCGATCATGGGGCTGCCCGGCGGCAGCCGCAACCCGACGCCGGTCATGCTGATGTCGATCACCACCAGCTCCATGTGGCGCGGCGTCGCTCCCAGCCGCACCCGGGCGACCGGGGGCGGGCTCTGCACCGGCCGCACCCGGAAATACGAGCGGCGCTGGAATCGATAGAGCTCCATCGGCAACAGGCACGCCAGCCGGCTACCGCCCGTGCCGGGCAGCCATTGCAGGTTCTGCGCGGGAAACTGGATCTTGACGTGATCGAGATAGCTCACGGCCACCACGGCGCGCGCTTCGGTCAGGCGCTGCAGGCGGGCATCGTCCTGGGCACCGAACAGCCACAGCAGCCGCCTGCCGCGGTCCACCTCGGCGATGGCGGACAGGCTCGAAACGCCGTCTTCCGACGTAAGGGAAAGGATCTCGGACTGCTCGGCCATCCGTCCGAGCAGGGTCAGGATTTCCAGCGGCTGCGAGATCCGGAAATCCTCCAGCGATGCCGCATCGATCGTTTCGGGCGACAGCGGGAGCAGCGGGTTCTCCCTCATGGCCGCCCCCGCTGCCTCATCTGCGCGCAGACCACGCGTCTCAGAGCAATACGCGCTCGATACCGCCGTCGTTGGCGCGCCTGACGTAATCCTCCATCCATTGCTGCCCCAGGACGTGACGGGCGATCTCGACCACGATGTAGTCGGCGTCGAGGTTCGCGTCGTCGTTATAACGGCTGAGCCCCTGCAGGCACGACGGACAGGAAGTCAGCACCTTGACCTCGCCGTTGAAACCGTCCGCGCGCAGCTTGTCGGCCCCCTTGCGCAGTTCCTCTTCCTTGCGGAAGCGGACCTGCGTGGAAATATCGGGTCGGGTGACGGCCAGCGTGCCCGACTCGCCGCAGCAGCGGTCGCTCTTGTCCACCCCGTCGCCAACCAGGGCCCGGACCGTCTTCATGGGGTCCTGCAGCTTCATCGGCGTATGGCAGGGATCGTGGTACATGTACCGCGTGCCGGTCACGCCGTCGAGCTTGATGCCCTTTTCGAGCAGATATTCGTGAATGTCGATCAATCGGCAACCCGGGAAGATCTTCTCGAACTCGTAGCCGGCCAGTTGATCGTAGCAGGTTCCGCAACTGACGACGACGGTCTTGATGTCGAGGTAGTTGAGCGTGTTGGCCATCCGGTGGAACAGCACGCGGTTGTCGGTGATGATCTTCTGCGCCTTGTCCTCCATGCCATTGCCGCGCTGCGGATAACCGCAGCACAGGTAGCCGGGGGGCAGGACGGTCTGCACGCCGGCGTGCCAGAGCATGGCCTGGGTGGCGAGCCCCACTTGGGAGAACAGCCGCTCGGAACCGCAGCCGGGAAAATAGAACACCGCCTCGGTGTCGGCCGAAGTCGAGCGCGGATCGCGGATGATGGGGATGTACTTGGCATCCTCGATGTCCAGCAGCTTGCGCGCGCCCTGCTTGGGCAGGTTGCCGGGCATCTTCTTGTTGACGAAATGCACCACCTGTTCGCGCATGGGCGGCTTGCCCACGGTGGCCGGCGGATGCTCGGTCTGCTTGCGTGCGAACTTGGCCAGCACGTCGTTGGCCAGGCGCTGGGCCTTGTAGCCCACATCCACCATGGCCTTGCGGGTGGCGTTGATGGTGCGGGGGTCCTTCGCGTTGAGGAAGAACATCGCTGCCGCCGTGCCCGGATTGAACGACTTGCGGCCCATGCGGCGCAGCAGGCTGCGCATGTTCATGGAAACGTCGCCGAAGTCGATGTCGACGGGACAGGGTTTCTCGCACTTGTGGCAGACCGTGCAGTGGTCGGCCACGTCCTCGAACTCTTCCCAGTGCTTGATGCTGATGCCGCGCCGCGTCTGCTCTTCGTACAGGAAGGCCTCGACCAGCAGCGAGGTCGCGAGAATCTTGTTGCGCGGGGAATAGAGCAGGTTGGCGCGCGGCACGTGGGTGGCGCACACCGGCTTGCATTTGCCGCAGCGCAGGCAGTCCTTGATGGCGTGGGAAATCGCGCCGATGTCGCTCTGCTGCATGATGAGGGACTCGTGTCCCATCAGGTTGAAGCTGGGCGTATAGGCGTGGCGCAGGTCGCCGCCCGGCATGAGCTTGCCGGCGTTGAACCGGTTGTGCGGGTCGATGCGGCGCTTGTAGTCCTGGAACGGCGCCAGTTCGGCCTCGGACAGGAACTCGTACTTGGTGATGCCGATGCCGTGCTCGCCCGAGATCACGCCGTCCAGGTTGCGCGCGACGTCCATGATCCGCGCGACGGCCTCGTTGGCCTCCTGCAGCATCTCGTAATTGTCGGAGTTGACCGGGATGTTGGTGTGGACGTTGCCGTCGCCCGCATGCATGTGCAGCGCGACGAAAACGCGTCCCTTCAGCACGCGGTCGTGGATTTCCTGCGCCTTGGCCAGGATGGGCGCACAGGCCGCGCCCGAGAAGATGCGCGACAACGGCGCCTTGAGCTCGGCCTTCCAGGACACGCGCACGGTGCGGTCCTGTACCACGTCGAATACCCTCGCCCCGGGCTGTGCCTGCAGGCGTTCCTGCAGGGCCGGCAACAATTGCCCGAGGCCGATACGGGCGAACTCGCCCAGCGTATCGGCCAGCGGCAGGTCCATGCTGCGCAGGATCCAGTTCCAGCGCTCGCGCACGGACTCCAGCAATTCCAGCGCCTGCACGGCGCGATCGCCGAGGATCTCCTCGCGCGACAGTTTTTCGCCTTCGGCGTCCTCGCTCTTGCCTACGGGCAGGTCGCCGTCGAAGAACTCGGCCAGGCGGTCGATCAGCCTGAGCTTGTTGCGGGTGGACAGCTCGATGTTGATGCGCTCGATCTCGTCGGTGTACTCGCCCATGCGCGGCAGCGGGATCACCACGTCTTCGTTGATCTTGAAGGCGTTGGTATGGCGCGCGATGGCGGCGGTGCGCGAACGGTCGAGCCAGAACTTCTTGCGGGCCTCCGCGCTGACCGCCACGAAGCCTTCGCCGTGCCGGGTGTTGGCCAGGCGCACGACTTCGCTCGCGGCCGTTGCCACGGCATCCTCGTCGTCGCCGACGATGTCGCCGATCAGCACCATCTTGGGCAGCGTGCCGCGCTTGCTCTTGGTGGCGTAGCCGACCGCGCGCAGATACCGCTCGTCCAGGTGCTCCAGGCCGGCCAGGATCGCACCGCGCGCGCGTCCCTCGCCATCGAGATAGTTCTTGATCTCGACGATGGACGGAATCGCGTCGCGCGCCTGGCCGAAGAATTCCATACACACCGTGCGGACGTGCTTGGGCATGCGGTGCAGCACCCAGCGCGCCGAGGTGATCAGGCCGTCGGTGCCTTCCTTCTGCACGCCCGGCAGGCCGGCCAGGAACTTGTCGGTCACGTCCTTGCCCAGGCCTTCCTTGCGGAACACGCGGCCGTGGATCTCGAGCATTTCGCTGCGCAGCAGGCGCTCGCCCGGCTTGCCGGCGCCATCGAACCATTTCAGCTCGAAGCGCGCCACCGGCACGTCGTGGATCTTGCCCAGGTTATGGTCCAGGCGCGTGACTTCCAGCCAGTTGCCCTCGGGATCGACCATGCGCCACCAGGCCAGGTTGTCGAGCGCCGTGCCCCACAACACGGCCTTCTTGCCGCCCGCGTTCATGGCCACGTTGCCGCCCACACAGGATGCCTCGGCCGAGGTCGGATCGACGGCGAACACGAAGCCGGCCTTGTCGGCGGCATCCGCCACGCGCTTGGTGACGACGCCGGCGCCGGTGAAGATCGTGGCGACCTCGCGGTCCACTCCCGGCAGCGGGCCGACCGTGACCTCGCCCAGGGTCTCGAGCTTCTCGGTATTGATGACGGCAGACTTCCAGGTCAGCGGCACCGCGCCGCCGGTATAGCCCGTGCCGCCTCCCCGCGGGATGATGGTCAGGCCCAGCTCGATACAGCCACGCACCAGGGCGGCGATTTCCTCTTCGCTGTCAGGAGTGAGCACCACGAAGGGAAACTCGACCCGCCAGTCGGTGGCGTCGGTTACATGGGAAACGCGCGACAGGCCGTCGAACTTGATGTTGTCTCGCGCCGTCGTGCGGCCCAGCACCTTCTGGACGCGGCGGCGCAGCTCGCCGGTCTCGTTGAACTCGTGCTCGAACGCCCGCACCGCGCTGCGCGCCATCTCGAGCAGCCGGCCCACCTTGCCGTCGCGTTCGGGATCGTCCGGCTCGCGGCGGCGTTCGATCTCGCGCAGCCGATGGTTCAGCGCCTCGACCAGGAGGCCCCGGCGCTTGGGATTGTCGAGCAGGTCATCTTGCAGGTAGGGGTTGCGGCGCACCACCCAGATGTCGCCCAAGACCTCGTACAACATGCGCGCCGAACGGCCGGTGCGGCGCTCGCCGCGCAGTTCGCACAGCATTTCCCAGGCCTGCGACCCCAGGAGCCGCTGTACGATTTCCCGGTCGGAGAACGACGTGTAGTTGTAGGGAATCTCCCGCAGGCGGGTAGGCGCGTGCGCGGGGGCGAGGGCAATGGGCAAAGGGGCGTTCATGTTGGGGGCTGTACTTCATCCCGAGGGTAGCCAGCCATTCTAGCCGATTGGCCCGGCCTCCCGCTGGAGCGCCCCCCTTTTTTCCGACCCGTCAAAAGGGTCATATCTGGCGGGAATTGCGGTCAACGCGTTGGGATCTCGTCGGTCCGGGGCGAGTGGACACCCACCTGGCCCGCGGCCCGGCGCCTTTCACCCCGCCAGGCGCGCCTGCCAGCCCGCCTCGGAAAAACCGACGCTGGCCACGCCGTCGGCCGTCACCAGCACCGGCCGCTTCACCAGTTGCGGATGTTCGGTGACCAGCGCCAGCCACTGCTCGCCCGCGGGCTGCTTGCGGTCTTCCGGCAGATTGCGCCAGGTCGTGGATGAGCGGTTCACCAGCTTCTCCCACCCCCCTACCTGGGCCGCCCAGTCGCGCAACGCGTCCTGCCCGACCGGATGCTCGCGATAGTCGATGAACTCGAAGTCCCGCCCCTGCCTCTCCAGCCACATGCGTGCCTTGCGGCAGGTATCGCAATTGTTCAATCCGTAGACCCGTATCTTTTTCATCCGTCGACATCCAAGCTCATTTATTGGGGAACACCCACAAGAGGGCGGCGGTCATCGTCACGTAGCGGCCGAACTTACCTATCGCCATGTAGACCATGCAGGCGCGGAAATCCAGCCGCAGCCATCCCGCCACCGCGCACAGCGGATCCCCCACCAGCGGCACCCAGGACAACAGCAGCGTCTTGGCGCCGTAGCGTTCTATCCAGGCATGGGCATAGGCATGCCAGCGGTCCTTGCGGGTAGGCTCGTGCGCCTCGTCCTGGTCATGCTCGTGAGAATGCTTCGCCTCGCGCCTGGCCTTGATGCGCTCGACCGCCCGCTTGGCCCCCACCCCCATCCAATAGCTGATCGCCCCGCCCACCGTGTTGCCCGCCGTGGCCACCAGGACCGCCGCCCAGAACATGTGGGGCGCGAGCTTCACGTAGCCGAACACCGCCGGCTCCGAGCCCATCGGCAACAGCGTCGCGGACACCAGGCTGACCATGAAAATGGCCGACAGCCCCACTTCCGGCAGAGCCAGCGTGTGGAGCAGCCACTGTACGGAAGATTCCAGCCATTGGTGCATGGGCGGGAGTGTAGCTGAAGCCCCTGCGGGGGCGGGGCCCCGCCTTGGGGCGGCACTGGCGGACCGGCGGAGCCGGATCCGCTGTGCCCCGGGTCGGCCTCGCTGCCTGGCATGGGAGAGCGTCTCTACGAGGACGTTGCCTCGTTCGATGCCCTGGCACGGCCGCCCAAAGTACCCTGTCCGAAAACCCGCAAAAGAACGTACCCCACCATCTGTGTCACACTAAAGGGTTGAGTTTTTTCCCACCAACCCCTGACGCAGCATCATGGCCACCGACTATCTCAAACGCATTCTCACCGCCAAAGTCTATGACGTCGCTATCGAGTCCGCCCTCGAAGCCGCTCCGCAGATTTCGGCGCGAATTGCGAACAAGGTGCTGCTCAAACGGGAAGACACCCAACCCGTATTCAGCTTCAAGCTGCGCGGCGCCTACAACAAGATGGCCAACCTGCCTCCCAAGGCGCTGGAACGCGGCGTCATCGCCGCCTCCGCCGGCAACCACGCCCAGGGCGTCGCGCTTGCCGCCCAGCGGATGGGCTGCCGCGCCGTCATCGTCATGCCCGTCACCACGCCCCAGCTCAAGGTCGACGCCGTCCGCGCCCGCAACGCCGAAGTCGTCCTGCACGGCGAAAGCTTCACCGACTCCTACAACCACGCCAAAGAACTCGAAGCCAAGGAAAAGCTCACCTTCGTCCATCCCTTCGACGATCCCGACGTCATCGCCGGCCAAGGCACCATAGGCATGGAAATCCTGCGCCAGCATCCCGGCCCCATCGATGCCATCTTCGTGGCCATCGGCGGCGGGGGGCTGATTTCCGGCGTGGCGGCCTACGTCAAGCAACTGCGCCCCGAGATCCGCATCATCGGCGTGCAGACCGAAGACTCCGACGCCATGGTCCAGAGCGTGAACAAAGGCCGCCGCGTCACCTTGTCCGACGTCGGCCTCTTCTCCGACGGCACCGCCGTCAAGCTCGTGGGCGAAGAAACCTATCGCCTCGTGCGCAAATACGTGGACGATTTCGTGGTCGTCGACACCGACGCCATCTGCGCCGCCATCAAGGACGTGTTCGAGGAAACCCGCAGCGTGCTCGAACCGGCCGGCGCGCTCGCGCTGGCGGGACTCAAGAAATATGCCGCCGAGCACCGCCTGAAAGGCAAGACCCTGGTGGCGATCGCCTGCGGCGCCAACATGAACTTCGATCGGCTGCGCTTCGTCGCCGATCGCGCCGAGGTCGGCGAGGCGCGCGAAGCGGTCTTCGCCGTCACCATGCCCGAGGAGCGCGGCAGCTTCCGCCGCTTCTGCGAGCTGGTCGGCAACCGCAACGTGACCGAGTTCAACTACCGCATGGCCGATTCCGAAAAGGCGCACGTCTTCGTCGGCCTGCAGATCGCCTCGGCGGGCGAATCGTCGAAGATCGCCGCCAACTTCCAGCGGCACGGCTTCACCGCCATCGACCTCACCCACGACGAACTGGCCAAGACCCATTTGCGCCACATGATCGGCGGCAGCGGTCCGGCGGCCGACAACGAACAGTTGTACCGCTTCGAGTTCCCCGAGCGCCCGGGCGCGCTGATGCGCTTCTTGAACTCGATGTCGCCCAACTGGAACATCAGCCTCTTCCACTACCGCAACCAGGGCGGCGACTACGGGCAGATCGTCGTCGGCCTGCAGGTGCCGCCGTCAGACAAGAAGGAATTCAAATCCTTCCTGGCGGAGCTGGGCTACCGGCACTGGGACGAGTCCGAGAATCCGGCGTACAAGCTGTTCTTGCGATAACGGGAGGCGGGCGCACCCCGCCGTTGCCGGCTCCGCCAGGAAGCCGGCAAACCTGCCCTGGCTATGCCAGCTCGAACACGATGTCCTGCGCCCCTTCCCACAGCGTCTTCACGCCCAGCGCGCGAAGGTTTTCCTTGCCCTCGACGACGGTCAGGAAGTGGTTGCCGGCCAGTTGCCCCATCTTGCTGGCGAACATGCAGCTGCCGTACGCAAGGATGATCTCGGTCTCGCTGTAGCCGCCGGGATAGAACAGGATGTCGCCCACCGAGGGATGGCTGGTGTGGTTCTCGAAGCCCACGCCGAGCTTGAACTCTCCCAGCGGGATCCAGCAGCCCTCGCCGCTCCAGCGCACGTGGATGATCTTCTGCTTGTAGGGCAGCAGCTTCAGGAATGCGGCCACGGTCTCGGGGGCATCCGGATTGGTTTCGGCGATGAAAGTGTATTCGGCGGCGCGGATGCGGATTCTTGTCATGGTTGTCTGCGAAAGGTGGAGGCCGGGGCCGGCCCGGGAGTGGAACAACGGCCGCGTGGCGGGCCACGGACGCCGCGGGAAGGCGGCACGGCACGTCAAGTTTAATCAAATGCGCGCCGTGCTCAAGCGCGGCGCGCAGCCAAGACCTGTTTTACGCTAGAGTCCCGCCGGCGCAGGGTCGGGGTCGCCGATCCACTTCGTGACGGTCGGCGCTTTCCAGGCCGCCAGCCCGTCGAGCAGCGCGCCCGGATCCGCTTCGATGACGATCATGTCGCGATGTTCGGGCTTCATGAATCCCTCCTGCACGGCATGGCTCAGCATGGCCCGCATGGGCTCGTAGAAGCCGCGCACGTTCAGGACCCCGCAGGCCTTGGTGTGGTCTCCCAGCTGGGTAAGCGTGGCCGCCTCAAACAATTCTTCGAACGTACCCAGCCCGCCCGGCATGGCGATGAAGGCATCGGCCAATTCGGCCATGCGCGCCTTGCGCGCCCGCATGTCGAGCACGATCTCGTGCGACGTCAGCCCGGGATGCAGGTGACCGCGGTCATGCAGCCGGCGGTTGATGATGCCCACCGCCTGCCCGCCGGCCTCCAGCACCGTGTCGGCCATGATGCCCATCAAGCCCTTGTGGGTGCCGCCGTAGACCAGCGTCAGGCCGCGGGCGGCGATCTGCGCGCCCAGCCGCCGCGCGGCTTGCGCGTACTCGTCGGAAAAGCCGAAATTCGAGCCGCAGAAAACCGCGACCTTGCCTAGTGCACGCACAGTGCTATTCATGAAAAAGATCCTCATCGCCGGCACGCCAGGTTGATCGTAAGACCTTCGATTCCCCGCTGCCGAAGCGTGAAAGTGTAAACGCAGTTTCGAGCGGCAGCGCCGGGTTGCGCTAGAACCACTTCCCTTAACGCCAGGCATGCCGGATGGCAGCGCTCCGCACCCGCCCCCTCTCACTCACACTCCAAGAATGACGAGCGAACCCCTATCAGGCCCGAACCAACCTTCGTCAACTGCCTGGTCTTCCAGCACGGCAGTCCAGTAGACTAACCCCAAAGTATCGTGCCGGATCGAATAGCCATGACGGCTTTCGCGCTGTTGAAGCGTCAGCAGGATGTCGTTGCGCTGCCCTTGAAAGGCAGTGGAGAACTTGCCCAAGTCGTGTAGCGCAAGCCAGAAAGCCAGCCATCGCTCAAGCTGGCCGGCGACCATACCCAGGCGGTCGCAAAGCATGCGACGAAGCGAAGAAGCACGCCCAAGATATGCGACGCCGCAGGCCGCCACATCCAGGCAGTGGTAGGGCAGGAGGTGCCAACCAATCAGGCCGTCTTTCAACGGCCTCGCTTTTCCCCAATATCTCGACGATAAGCCAGCCATAGCTCGCAGATCCGTTGATGGCTTTTCGTCAACATAACATTTTGACAACTATGGATACAAATCGGGTTATCCCGCTGACAACAATGATGGCGAAACGCCTGATCAAAAAGAGACACGGAGCTATTCGGCCGCATGGCCCGGATTTGATCTGTACCAGGCAACCCAATGCAACTGAAGTGATTGAGCGCGTGCAGAGTGAGAAACCTAGCGTAGCGAGCTAGCGTTCGGAGCAGGAGAACTTTGTGCTGCCGCTTGAACTACCGGCGCAAACGGACCTGAACCGCCCCGGGTTTCGCGGAGGCTCCAACTCTTGAGAGAATGTGAGTCATGAGCAAGAACAACGCGAACAAGTTTTCCCCGGAAGTGCGCGAGCGCGCAGTGCGCCTGGTGCAGGAGTCTCGCAGCGAGTATCCATCGTTGTGGGTGGCGGTCGAGTCGATCGCGCCCAAGATCGGCTGCTCGGCTCAGACGCTGCTGACCTGGGTCAAGCGGCATGAAGTCGACAGCGGGCAGCGCGAAGGCATGACCACCAGCGAGCGCGAACGGATCAAGGAGCTGGAGCGGGAGAACCGCGAGCTTCGCCGTGCCAACGACATCCTGCGCACGGCCAGCGCTTTTTTCGCGCAGGCGGAGCTCGACCGCAAGCTGAAGTCGTAAACACCTACATCGACCGTCACCGGGAGGTCTACGGGGTCGAGCCGATCTGCAAGGTGTTGCAGGTTGCCCCGTCGGCCTATCGGCGCCACGCCGCGCGGCTGCGCGAACCGTCGCGGCGCAGCGACCGTGCCCGGCGTGACGAACATCTGAAGCCACAAGTCCATCGGGTCTGGCAGGAGAACCATCGCGTGTATGGCGCTGACAAGGTCTGGCGGCAACTGAACCGCGAAGGCGTGGCGGTGGCTCGTTGCACGGTCGAGCGCTTGATGCGCGTCCAGGGCCTGCAAGGCGTGCGGCGTGGCAAGCGGCTGCGCACCACCGTCGCCGACGATGCTGCCGTGCGGCCGCTGGATCGCGTCAACCGGCAGTTCCGGGCGGATCGGCCAAACCAGCTCTGGGTCTCGGACTTCACCTACGTCTCGACCTGGCAGGGCTGGCTGTACGTGGCCTTCGTCATCGACGTCTACGCCCGGCGCATCGTCGGCTGGCGCGTGAGCAAGTCCATGACCACGGACTTCGTGCTCGATGCGCTGGAGCAGGCGTTGTACGCCCGGCAGCCCGGCAATGACGGTTCTCTGACCCATCACTCCGACAGGGGATCGCAATACGTCAGCATCCGCTATAGCGAACGGCTGGCCGAAGCCGGTATCGAGCCCTCGGTCGGCAGCCGTGGCGACAGCTACGACAACGCCTTGGCCGAGACGATCAACGGTCTGTACAAAGCCGAACTGATCCATCGTCGTGCGCCCTGGAAAAACCGGGAATCCGTCGAGCTGGCCACCCTGGAGTGGGTCGCCTGGTTCAACCATCAACGCCTGCACTCATCGATCGGCTATATCCCGCCCGCCGAGGCTGAGGCAAACTACTACAACCAACTTGGCAGAACCGCCGACGAGGCCGTTTTACTTTAACCAAACAGCCTCCGCGATACCCGGGGCGGTTCAAAGTGATTGGGAAACAGAGACTTAGCGCTCTAGTGCATGACTCGTTTCCCGCTCCAGAATTCTTCCGTGGGGCGGTCCGGCCGCATCCATGGGCGCAGAAAAAAGGAGCCTCGGCTCCTTTTTTCGTTTCTACCGCGCCCGCCCATGGATCAAGCCGCCCGGGCCGCCGGCGCCGCGAAATCCGTGGAGACCGACACCGTTCGCCAGGCCGCCAGCAGCGCCGCGTCGCTCGCGTGTTTTTCTTCGATCGCCGCGACCGTATCGCTACCCAGCGGCAGCCTGACGGGCGGGGCAGGGGTATCGACGAAGGCGACGATCACGTCGGCCAGCTTCTCGGGATCGCCTGGCTGGGCGTGGCTGGCCCGCGCCGCGAAGCTGCGCACCGCGCCTGCGCTGGCGGCGTAGTCCTCGATCTGCAGCGGGCTGGTGCTCAGCGAGGTGCTGTCGAGGAAGTCGGTACGGAAATACCCCGGCTCGATCGCCGTCACGTGGATGCCCAGGGGGCCGAGTTCCGCCGCCAGTGCCTCGGTCAAGCCCTCCACCGCGAACTTCGTCGAGCAATACACCCCGAACCCCGGACCGCTGCGATAGCCGCCTATGGAAGACAGGTTCAGGATGCGGCCGGAGCGCTGGCGCCGCATGTGCGGCAGCACCGCGCGCGTGACGGCCAGCAGGCCGAAGACGTTGGTGCGATAGAGCGCCTCGACTTCGGCGCCGCTGGCTTCCTCCACCGCGCCCAGCAGGCCGTAGCCGGCGTTGTTGACCAGGATGTCGATGCGCCCGAAGCGCTCCACCGCGGCCTGGGCCGCTTCATGAGCCTGGGACTCGTCGGTGACGTCCAGCGGCAACGCCAGCAGGTTCGGATGGGCGCCAAAGCGTTCGGTCACGGCCTGCGGTTTGCGCGCGGTCGCGACGACCGCGTCGCCCTGGGCCAGTGCGCGTTCCACGATCAAGGCGCCAAAGCCGCGCGAGGCGCCGGTGATGAACCAGGTCTTCTTCATGTCTATCTCCTGAAAGGTTGGCGCCAGCGGATCCGGCCCCGTGCTTCGCATCGTAGGCTTTCCGATTTGATGAGAGAATGGCTTGATTTTTACATGCGATGATGAGGGAAATTCACCAATGTCCAAGATCGCCGCCGCCGACCTGAGCTGCTTTCTCGCCATTGCCCGACATAGGAATTTCCGCCGGGCGGCAGCTGAAATGGGCTGTACCCCTTCGGCGCTCAGCCACGCGCTGCGCAGCCTTGAAGAACGCATGGACCTGCGCCTGTTCAACCGCACGACGCGCAGCGTCGCGCTGACCGAGGCCGGAGAGCGCCTGTACGCCCGCGTCGCGCCGGCATTCCGCGACATCGACGACGCCCTCGAAGACCTCAACGCCTTGCGCGACAAACCCATGGGCACGCTGCGCATCAATGCGGCGCGGGCGGCCGCACAAATGGCGCTGCTGCCGGCGGTGACGAGCTTCCTGGCGAGTCATCCCGGCATCAAGGTCGAATTGGCCATCAACAACGCGCTGATCGACATGGTTTCCGAGGGATTCGATGCCGGGGTGCGCCTGGGCGAGACCTTGGCGCAGGACATGATCGCCGTCCCGCTAGGGCCGCGGCAGCGTTCGGCTATCGTCGCATCGCCTGCATTCTTCAAGCAGCATCCCAAGCCCTCGGTGCCGCAGCAGCTCAAGGCATTGCCGTGCGTGCGCCTGCGTTTCGCCGATGGCCGCTATTACGCATGGGAGTTCAAGCGCGGCGACGTTGAGCTTGCCGTGGACGTCGACGGTCCCCTTTCGGTCGACGACCAGGAACTGGCCATCGATGCCGCGCTGGCTGGTACGGGCCTGGCCTTCGCATTCGAGGCCCAGGTCGAGCATCTCATCCGCCGGCGCCGGCTCGTACGCGTGCTGGAAGAGTGGTGCCCCGACTATCCCGGCCTCTATCTCTACTATCCCAGCCGGCGACAGATGCCCGGCGCGCTGCGGGCGTTCGTCGAGCATCTGGGAAGGACGACGGCGTCGAAGCGGTCCTGACAAAGGGACGAAACGCCGCAATGGAAGGCCGCGGGATTGCCGCATTCCGGTTCCGTTTGCCACCAAGGTCGGGCCGATTCGCGAAGAATTACGGCTTCGTGTAAAATAGCGGGCTGTTCCAAGGAACTAGTTTCCAGGAACAAGACAGGGGAGTGCAGTTAACCCCCATGGCGCGTTAGCAAAGCGGTTATGCACCGGATTGCAAATCCGTGTAGGTCGGTTCGACTCCGGCACGCGCCTCCAGTATTCGCCCGCAAAATCGCCGTTCCCGCAGGGGGCGGCGATTTTCTTTTGTGGCTGCTGTTTCTTCTTGCATCGACCCGGCGGGTGAAGCGAAGCCGCTCCCGGAGCGGCGCGCGGTTCCTGCTCGCGGTTGCTGAATTGGACGGCCAATTCAATGCGTTGCGTAGGTCTCCCAGCGCACGCAGTTTCTTGATTACGTTTTTATAAATAAAAACAGTTATCATTTTGATTTATATTGATGATAATTCACCTTCATCGAACGAGACTCCCGTTGGATATTTCCGCCCGTCGCCCCAACTGCCACGCAGGCCAAGCTCGCATCGTGCCGCCGGTCCGTTCCGTTCTCACCCTTGCCCTCGCGTTGGCCTTCGCGCACCAGACAGCCGCAGCCGATGCCGGTGCAGTCGCACAGGGCGAAGCTCGGGACTCGGCCCAGCAGCTTCCCACCATCTCGGTGACCGCGACGGGGGAGTCCGGCACGCTTCAGAACCTCGATGCGCCGGTCAACGCCGGCGCGCTGGGCAACCTCACCCAACTGGAGACGCCGTTCTCGACGACGGTGGTCACGCATAGCGACCTGGACGAGCGGCCGGTGGTCAAGCTGGGCGACTTGTTCGTCACCGATGCGTCGGTGTCCGACAACAGCGGCGCGCACGGTGCATGGGCAAGCTACCTGACCGTGCGGGGGCTGCAGCTGGATTGGCAAAATGCCTTCCGCATCGACGGCAAGCCGTTCCTCAGCTATGCCACCACGCCGCCTTTCGAGCATTTCGAGCAGGTCGAGCTGCTCAAGGGGGCTTCGGGCTTCATGTACGGATTCGGCTCGCCCGGAGGGCTGGTCAACTATGTGACGAAGAAGCCGACCAGCCAGCCGGTGCGCAGCGTGAGCCTGGGCTTTTCCTCCGACAGCATCTGGCGCCAGCACGTGGACCTGGGCGGCCGGGCGGGCGGGGAAGATCGGTTCGGCTACCGGCTGAACGCCACGCACGAGCAAGGCCATCTTTACAACGGCGGCTCGCTCAAGCGCAATGCGGTATCGCTGGCGCTGGATGCCAGGCTGACCGACCGGCTCACCTGGGACTTCCAGTCTCTGTACCAGGACAAGAAGGTCGACGGGCTGGAGCCGACGATCTACACGGCGAGCATGGCCGGTCCCGCACTGCCGCGGCCGATCCGGGACAGCGACCGCACGCTGGTAGGCAACGGCCCGTTTCTGAACAACGAATTCCAGTTCTATTCGACCGGTCTCAAGTATCGCCTCGCGTCCGACTGGGTGTTGAGCACCAGCTATAGCCACAGCACGACCCGCACCCGCCGCAACGAGTCGGTGCTGTTTCTCAAGGACGGCCTGGGAAACTATGACGACTACCGCTCGGATTATGCCGAGCGCTACGCCTTCGACCAATGGCAGGCCATGGTGCAGGGCAGCTTCGCGACCGGACCGCTGGAGCACCAGGTCGTGGTGGGCACGTCATGGCAGAAGCAGCGGAACGACTACAGCGTGAGCGGCGTCTATGCATTGACGGGCACCGGTTCGCTGTGGTCGCAGAACACCAATTCGTACTATCCCCCGGGCGGGCTGGATCTGTACCGCGCCGGACAGATCACGCAGAAGGCTGTCTTCGCCAGTGATACGGTCAAGCTATCGGAACGCTGGTCGGTGCTGGCTGGCGTGCGCCATACCAAATTCAGGCAGGAAAACTATACCGTCGCGGGTGCCACGTCCTCCGTCTACGACAAGAACAGCACTACGCCTACCGTGGCGCTCATGTTCAGGCCGGATGCGCAGACCATGGCCTATGCGAGCTACGTCGAGTCGCTGGAGCAGGGCGCGACGGTGGGCAGCGTCTACGTCAACCGGGGCGAGACGCTGAGTCCCCTCAAGAGCAAGCAATACGAAGTGGGCATCAAAACCGAGCGTAGCGGGTGGGCGGCTACGGCGGCGCTGTTCCGCATCGAGCGAGCAGCCGAATACGCCAACGCGGCCAACGAGCTGGTGCAGGATGGTCTGTCGATCTACCAGGGGCTGGAGCTGGGCGCTTCTTCCCGGTTCGGAGCGTGGCGCGTGGGCGGCAACCTGATGCTGCTCGACACGGAGTACCGGAGGGGGACGGACTACACCGGCAACCGGGTGGCCGGCACGCCACGCTTCATCGCCGCGGGACAGGTGGCGTACAGCGTGCCGCAAGTGCCGGGCCTCACGCTGCGGGCGGACTTCAAATACACCGGCAGCACGATGTTGCGTCCGGCCAATGACGTGCGGGTAGCCGGCTATACCATCGTCAATGTGGGGGTCGGCTACGAAACCCGTATCGGCGGCTACGAGACGATCTTCCGGGCAGCGGTCACCAACCTGGCTGACAAGCGCTATTGGGAATTCCAGTACGCCGATTACGTAAAGCCCGGCTATCCGCGCGCGCTGACGCTGGGCGCGACGCTGAAGTTCTGAATCGCCGGCAAGCGACGCTCGAGACGGGACGAGTATCGCCGCGGATGGGCGCGGCGCCCGCCTGCTTATGCGTATTTGTTGGAAAGCCGGACTACCTAATAAAGAAATAGAATATACATAGGAAAATTGTGTCGTTCCCCGCAGGCGGCGCTTGCCCCATACTGCGGTGTTACAGTTGGCGGCCGTCGTGTTCCCGCGCCGTTCAGGCGGGGACCCTGCCGCCTTGTCTTTTTCTATGAATTCGAATCCTTCTCTTTCCGCATCGCCGCTCATCCGGCTGGAGGCGGTCAGCAAGACGTTCACGCTAGCCGACGGACGCGCGTTCGAGGCCGTGAAGTCCGTATCGCTCGACATGGCCGAGGGGCGCGTGTTCGGCCTGATCGGCAAAAGCGGCGCGGGCAAGTCCACCTTGCTGCGCATGATCAATCTGCTGGAACGCCCGGACGCGGGCAGGGTGCTGGTCGACGGCCGCGACCTCACGCGGTTATCCAAGCGCGAGCTGCGCGAGACCCGGCAGGGTATAGGCATGATCTTCCAGCAGTTCAACCTGTTGCAGAACGCCAGCGTCTACGAGAACGTCGCGTTTCCCCTCAAACTGCATGGCAATCGTGGCAGGGCCGCGATCGAGGCCCGCGTGCGCGAGTGCCTGGAAGTGGTCGGCCTGACCGAAAAAATCCACAACTACCCCGCGCAGTTGTCGGGCGGGCAGAAGCAGCGGGTGGCCATTGCCCGGGCGCTGGCGCCGCATCCCAAGGTACTGCTGTGCGACGAGCCCACCTCGGCGCTCGATACCGAAACCACGCGCTCCGTGCTGGATACGCTGCGCGAGATCAACCAGCGCCTGGGCGTGACCATCGTCATCGTCACCCACGAGCTGTCCGTGGTGCATGCGCTGTGCGACCACGTCGCCGTGCTCGAGAACGGCCAGCTGGTCGAACGCTTCGACGTGGACGACCATGCGACGCCGCGCGTCAGCACGCTGGGCCGCGAGCTTGCCCAGGAGCAGGTGCGCGAAGACATCCTCAAGGAACACGCCGCCCGCATCGAGGCGGCGGGACCGACCTCGCAGGCCGCATGACCATGTCCGAAAACATTCTTGCCATTCTTCCCGAACTCTGGGTGGCCATCGGCCAGACCTTCCTGATGCTCGGCATCGGCCTGTCGGCCGCGATCCTGGTCGGCGGCCCGCTGGGCGTGCTGCTGTTCCTGCTGGGGCCGGGGCAGTCGCTCGACAACCGGCCGGCCTATCTGGTGCTGAGCTGGATCGTCAATACGGTGCGCTCTTTTCCGTTCATCATCCTTCTGGTGGCGCTGGTCCCGGTCACCCGCGTCATCGCCGGCACGTCGATCGGGCCGCTGGCGGCATCGGTACCCTTGTCGGTGGCGGCCATTCCGTACTTCGCGCGCCTGGTGGAGCAAAGCATCCGCGAAGTGCCGCGCGGCGTCATCGAGGCCGCCCACGCCATGGGCGCTTCCGAACTGCAGATCGTCTGGCGGGTGCTGGTGCGCGAGGCGCGGTCCGGGCTGATCCTGGCGCTGACCGTGCTGGCGGTGAGCTTTCTTTCCTATTCGGCGATCGCCGGCGTGGTGGGCGGGGGCGGGATCGGCGACCTCGCGATCCGCTATGGCTACTATCGCTTCCAGACCGACGTCATGCTGCTGACCGTGGCGCTGCTGATCGTGCTGGTGCAGATCATCCAGTTCGGCGGCAACGCGCTGGCCCACAGGCTGGACCGGCGCTGACCGTCTTGTTATCGAAGGCACGGGTGTCCGTGCCGGCAACTTCATCTCCTAGGAATCCGTCGATGTCATCCCTACGCCGCAAATTCGTCCTCGGTACCGCCGCCGCCGTCCTCGCGCTGGGCGCCGCCGCCGGCCATGCCGCCGACCCCGCCAAGAAAGACCTCGTGTTCGGCGCGACCGCCGGCTACAACTACGACGTGCTCAAGCTCGGCATCGTGCCGCAGCTGGAAAAGCAGGGCTACAAGGTCAAGCTGGTCGAGTTCAACGACTACGTGCAACCCAACCTGGCGCTGGCGCAAGGCTCGCTGGACGCCAACCTGTTCCAGCACATCGCCTACCTGAACCGTTTCAAGGCCGATCAGAAGCTGGACCTGGTCGACCTGGTGCAAAGCACCACCGCGCCCATGGGCATCTATTCGAAGTCGCGCAAGAGCCTGGCGGACGTCAAGGAGGGCGATCGCTTCACGTTGCCCAACGACCCGAGCAATCTGGCGCGCGCTTTGCTGTTGCTGCAGCAGAATAAGGTGATTACGGTGAAGGCCGATGTGGATCCGCTGCGGGTCACGGAGAAGGATCTCGCTTCCAACCCCAGGAAGATCAAGCTGCAGCCGGTCGAGGCCGCGCAATTGCCGCGTACGGTGGGGGACGTCGAGTTCGCCGTCGTGCCGGGCAACTTCGCCATTGCCTCGGGCCTGAAACTCACCAGCGCCGTCGCGCTGGAAACGCCGCCGGTGCAATTCCAGCAGGTCGTGGCGATCCGCCGCGCCGACCAGGACAAGCCCTGGGCCAAGGATCTTGCCGCGGCGTTCAAGTCGCCGTTCTTCAAGGGGGTGCTGGACAAGGATTTCCCCGGCTACGTTCGTCCGGCTGGGCTGTGATCGGGGGGGGGGGGGCCGCGCCGCCCGAAACACATCGGGCGCGGGTCCTTTTCCTTTCTTTGCAGTACGACCTTCGGGCTATGGATGCCGTAACGGGACGAATTTAGACTCACGCTGCGTTTCATCGCAATCCCGAGGAGTCTCGAAACCATGGAAGTCCGCGATCCTGAGCGCAAATCCGGCCTTGTCTATCTGAAGCGATTGCGCGACCTCCTGCTGCTGGCAGGGTTCTCCTACGCCTTCATGTGGGCAGTCGTGAAATTCGGCGCCACGTGCCCGGCGGTGCTCGATCATTTCGTGATCAGTTCGGTGTTCTAGAGCCGGGGGTGGAAGCCCACCCCCTTGCGGCCTTCGGCCGCTCCCCCTCAAGGGGGCGGCGCTGGCGGACCGGCAAAGCCGGATCCGCGGCGCCCTGGGTCTAGTACCGCTTTCTCCAATTGCCACATCGTTGCTGCCGCTGGCAGCCAGCGAAGCACCGGTGCCTCAACCCAAGACGGCGGTCCTAGATCCAGGATGCGGTGGATCCGGCTCCGCCGGTCCACCCGCATCGCCCCCTTGAGGGGGCGCCCGAAGGGCGTAGGGGGTGGGCTTCCCTCGCGAAGGGGTGGGCCCTGTCATAATCCAGTCATTCAGCGGACATAGTATTTACACGACCTACGGCGCCGTGCCGAGGCTCGTGCGAGCCGGCGCGCCGTGGCGTTTTTTTGCCCGCGTCCACCTGTGTCCGATTCCGCTTCCCTTCCATTCCCAGCTTCTTGCCCCGGCGCCGCGATCGATATCGAGGGCCTGGTGCAGCGCTTCGCCAACCAGACCATCCTGGATGGCATCGACATCCGGCTCGAACCGGGCAAGGTGCTCGCCTTGCTCGGTCCGTCGGGATGCGGCAAGACGACGCTGCTCAAACTGCTGGCGGGACTGAGCCGGCCGGTTGCGGGCCGCATCGCCATCGGCGGGACCACGGTCGCCGACGACAGGACTTTCGTTCCCCCCGAAAAGCGCGGGCTGGGCATGGTGTTCCAGGACTATGCGCTGTGGCCGCACATGAGCGTGGGGGCCAATGTGGCCTTTCCACTGGAAGTGCGGGGCACGGCCCGCCGCGAACGTAGCGAGCGCGTCGCCCGGGCGCTGCGGATGGTGGGGTTGGCCGGCTACGAGGAGCGCGCGCCCGGCAGCCTGTCGGGCGGGCAGCAGCAGCGCGTGGCGCTGGCGCGGGCGGTGGTGGCGCGGCCGCGCGTGCTGTTGTTCGACGAGCCGCTTTCCAACCTGGACCGCGACCTGCGCGAAAGCCTGTGTGGCGAGATCGGGCAGCTGCTGCGCGAGCTCGGCACGACCGCGGTGTACGTCACCCACGATCATGAAGAGGCCTTCGCGCTGGCCGATACCGTGGCCGTCATGCGCGCGGGCAAGGTCTGCCAGATCGCCCCGCCCGAGCTGCTGGTGAACGAACCCGCCAGTCCGGACGTGGTCGAGTTCCTCAAGCTCGGCGCCTTGCGGCAGGGCGTGCGCACCGAGCGCGGCTGGCGGCTTGCCGGCGGACTGGAACTGATCTGCCCGGATTCCATGCCGGGCGGACCGTCGGGTCCGGGCCACCTTTTCATTCCGCATGCCGCCTTGAGGTCCGGCGAACGCCAAGCATTGCGCGGTCACGTCGTCGCCCAGCGCTTCCGTGGCGGGCACTATGCGACCACGGTACGCGTGGGCAGCGACCACGACGCGTTCGAACTGGCATGGCTCACCGATCGGCGCATGCCTGCCCTGCATCCCGTGGGCCTGGATCTCGACTGGAGCCGGTTGCGCTGGTTTCCCCAGGCGGCATGAATCCTTTCCCGGCGATATGCCGTTTCTCGACTCAGGAATCTCGATGATGAAACTCAAGCCTTTGATGGGCGCGCTCGCGCTCGGTGCGATGCTGGCCGCCGGCCCGGTCCAGGCGCTCACGGTCTATACCGCCGGTCCCGGCGGACTGATCAAGCAACTGGCCGACGACTTCAAGAAAGAAACCGGTATCGCGGTGGATGTGTTCCAGGCCGATACCGGCAAGGTGATGGCTCGCCTGGAGGCCGAGGCTTCGAATCCCAAGGCCGACGTGGTGATCTCGGCGTCATGGGACAGCGCGCTGGACCTGGACAAGCGCGGCTGGCTGCTGCCCTACGTCAGCCCGAACGCCGCGCAGGTGCCGGCGGCCTATAAGGGACCGAGCTATGTGGCGCAGGGCCTGTCGGCGCTGGCCATAGCCTGGAACACCAAGAGCGGCACGCCGCGGCCGGCCGATTGGAGCGATCTCGCGCGGCCCGAGTTCAAGGGCTTGGTCAACATGCCGGATCCGGCGCAATCGGGCACCGCGCTCGAATTGCTTTCCGGCCTGCAGTCGGCGCGCGGAGACGCGGCCTGGCGCCTGTTCCAGGACCTCAAGCGCAACGACATGGCAATCGCGGGCGCCAACGCCCAGGCCATGAACCCGGTTCTGCAGGGCGCCAAGGCGGCGGTCTTCGGCGCGGTGGACTACGTGGCGCTGGACAATCAGGCCAAGGGGGAGAGCATCGAGGTCATCTTCCCTTCGAGCGGTACCGTCGTGGCGGGCCGGCCGATGATGATACTGAAGTCGAGCCGGCAGCAGCAGGAGGCCAAGCGCTTCGTCGATTTCGTGCTTTCGGACGCCGGGCAGGCCCGCGTGGCGGCGACCTACCTGATTCCCGCGCGCCAGGACGTGAAAGCCAAGCGCCCGATGATCAAGGACATCAAGACGCTGCCGATGGAAGACGATGCGCAGCGCGCCGGCCGCCAGTCGCTGCTGGAGCGCTTTACGGCGCTGTTCGGCCGCAAGTGACGGCCCGGGCGCCCGCATGGGCGTCCGCCGCCAGCGGCCATCCATCCATTTTTCATCGTTAGTCGAGCAAGAGGCGGGCATCGATGCGCGCAAACACGTTGTTGGTGGGCGCGGCCGTGTCCGCCCTGGGCGTCCTGGTGGCGATGCCGCTGGGCTTCGTCCTGCTGCAGGCGATCTTTCCCACCCTGGCGCAGGGCTCGCTGGCCCAGCCGTTTTCCCATCTCGCCCGTACGCTGAGCGATCCCGTGCTCGTCGAGCTCACGCTCAACACGCTCAAGCTCGGGGCGTGCGTGGTGCTGGCGGCGGCCGCCGTCGGCATCCCGTTGGGGACGCTGCGCGGGCTGTTCGAGGTGCCGGGCGCCAGGATCTGGGATGTGCTGATGCTGGTGCCCTTCATGATCCCGCCGTACATCAGCGCGCTCGGCTGGATCATGCTGCTGCAGCCGCGCGGCTACCTGCAGCAGCTGCTGGGCGTGCATGCCGGCCCGGCCCTGTTTTCGTTCGGCGGCGTGGTGTTCGTGATGACGCTGAACGTGGTGCCGGTGGTCTATTTCGCAGTGTCGCGCACCATGGCCGCCTCGGGTTCGCGCCTGGCCCAGGTCGGGCGGGTGTGCGGCGGCGGCGCCTGGCGCTGCTTCTGGCGCATCACGCTGCCCCTGGCCTTGCCCGGCATCGCCGCCAGCCTGCTGCTGGTGTTCGCGATGGCGATCGAGGAATACGGCACGCCGGCTGCGCTGGCGGCCAATGCCGGCTTCTTCGTGCTGGTGACCGGCATCGAGCGCCGCTTCTCCGAATGGCCCATCGACCTGCCGGGCGCTTCCGTGCTGTCGCTGATCCTGGTCGTGCTGGCCATGCTGGCCTTCGCCTGGCAGCGCCGCCTGGTGAAGGGGCGCGGCTACGAGACCACCACGGGCAAACCCATGCGTGGCGAAGCCGTGCCGCTGGGCGCATGGCGCTGGCCCGTGGCCGGGTTGTTCGCCGCCACGGTGGCCGTCGCCACTTTCGCGCCGCTGTTCGCCATTGCCGCGACGGCGTTCAGCAGGACGCTCTCGGGCGGACTCGCCGTGGACAACCTCTCGCTGGTCCATTTCAAGGCCATCGCCGCCGGCGGCAGCGAGGCCTCGCGGGCGCTCGTCACGAGCCTGGCGCTGGGCGTGGGCGCCGCGGCTGCGACCGGCCTCATCGGGGTGCTGGTCGCCTATTGCGTGGTCAAGACGCGCACCCGCGGCAGGGTCGTGCTCGACGCCCTCGCGGTGCTGCCCAACACCATGCCTGGCGTGGTCGTCGGCGTGGGCCTGATCCTGGCGTGGAACCAGGCATTCTGGCCGGCTACGCCCTACAACACCTGGGGCATCCTGCTGCTGGCCTACTGCTGCCTGCTGCTGCCGTATCCCGTCCGCTATTCCCACGCGGCCCTCATGCAGATCGGCGACAGCCTGGAGGCGGCCGCCCGGGTGCACGGGGCAGGGGCCGTCACCGCGCTGGCGTGCATCCTCCTGCCGCTTCTGGCGCCCAGCCTGGGCGCCGCGATGCTGCTCGTCTTCGCCGTGGCCTCGCGCGAACTGGTCGCCTCGCTGCTGCTTGCGCCGACCGGCGTGCAGACGGTGTCGCTGTTCATCTGGCGGCAGTTCGAGCAGGGCTCGGTGGGGCAGGGCATGGCCATGAGCCTGGTCACCGTAGCCCTGACCACGACCTTGATGGTGGTGGCGACCCTCTGGCTGGATCGCCGGCAGGGACGGGATGTGTAGCGGCATGGCATTAACTGTGTATTTATAAAAAGTTCTTGTATACAAGAAGCGATGGTGGCAAGATGGCCTCATGTCATCCCGCCCGCCTGCCTCCGCCGACAAAAAGCGTTCGGAAACGCTGCGCGAAACCATCGAAGAGCTGATCGCCGTCGGCGAGCTGTCGCCGGGCGATCCGCTGGACGAGACCGTGCTGGCGAACCGCTTCGGCGTCTCGCGCACGCCCATCCGCGAAGCCTTGATCCAGCTCGCCTCGGCCGGCTTGGTGGAAATGCGTCCCCGCCGAGGCGCGCTGGTGGCGCAGATCGGTCCGCAGCGGCTGATCGAGATGTTCGACGTAATGGGCGAACTTGAAGCCATGTGCGCGCGGCTGGCTGCCCGCCGCATGACCGCCGACGACCACCGGCGCCTGCTGCAGGCCCACCAGGCATGCCAGGCTTCGCGCGACGCCGGCGACGCGAACGCCTATTACTACCTGAACGAGATCTTCCATCGCACCGTCTATGAGCTCGGCTGCAATGGCTTCCTGACCGAGGAGGCGATCAAGTTGCATCGGCGCCTGGGCCCGTACCGGCGCCTGCAATTGCGGGTACGAGACCGCATCGCCACTTCCTACGATGAACACGAAGGCATCGTGCAGGCGCTGCTGGCTGGCGATGCCACGCTGGCCGCCGAACGCGCCCGCGACCACGTGGTGGTGCAGGGCCAGCGCTTTGCCGATCTGATGGCCTCGCTGGCGAGGCAAGCGGGCTGATGGTTTTCTGACGAGGACGGAAAAGGCATGAACGAGACGCTGAACCGCGACCGCCACGATACCGAGGACGTCCGGCCCGCCGCGCCGGCGCCCGATCCCCAGCCCGCGCAGTCGCTGCTGGCCCGCTGGAGCAAGTGGCTGGGCGGACGGCCGCAGGGCGCCGCGGATCCCTCCCGGCCTGCCGAGACATCCGCGCTTTCCGCGCGAGAAGCCAACCGGCTGCGAACCCTGCTGCAACCATGCTTTCAGGCGCGGCTGACCGACGTGGCGGCGAACCGGGCCGCGCGCGCCTGGCAAGAGCAGTACCGGGAGGCGGATGCCCAGCGGCGCGGGGCGATGCTGGGCATCCTGGCGGAGGTCGGTTCCTCGGCGCCGGCGCCGGCCGATGCCGGCAAGGAGGCTCCATCGGATCTCTCGCGCGCGCTCTCGCATGCCCGTGTGCGCTTCTTCAAGCGCCTGAATGCGCTGCCCGATGGCCTGCCGTTCCTGCTGGCCTTGCGTACCGACATGCTGGCCTGGCGCGGGCGGATTCCCGCCTTGCAGGCGCTGGATGCCGACCTGGAAGGGCTGCTGTCGAACTGGTTCGACGTGGGCCTGCTGGAGCTGCGGCGCATGACCTGGGATTCCCCCGCCTCGCTGCTGGAAAAACTCATCGTCTACGAGGCCGTGCATGAGATCGCGTCGTGGACCGACCTGCGCAACCGGCTCGATTCCGATCGCCGCTGCTATGCGTTCTTCCACCCGCGCATGCCGAACGAGCCGCTGATCTTCGTCGAGGTCGCGTTCTGCGCCGAGATGGCGGACAACGTGCAGAGCCTGCTCGACGAAAGCGCGCCCATGGAGAACCTGGACAAGGCGCGCTGGGCGATCTTCTATTCCATCTCCAATACCCAGCAGGGCCTGCGCGGCGTAAGCTTCGGCAATTTCCTCCTGAAGCGGGTGATCGAGGAATTGAACGCCGAATTGCCCAAGATCAAGCGCTTCGCCACGCTTTCGCCCATGCCGGGCTTTTGCGACTGGTTGAAGAAGCTGGACGGGGAGCGTATTGCGGAGCTGGCCAAGGCGGAGAAGAACGGCGGTGCTGGCGCCGAGGGCGGCAGCGGCGCGGATGTGCTGGCACGCATCCAGCAGGCGGTGGAGGCGGACGCGCCGCAGCCGGCCGTGCAGGCGCTGGCCATGCGCCTGGCGGCACGCTACCTCGTGGAACGCAAGGGGCCGCTGCCGCTGGATTCGGTGGCCCGCTTCCACCTGGGCAACGGCGCCCGCATCGAACGCCTGAACTGGAAGGCGGACCTCTCTCGCAAGGGCCGCGCCCAGTCGTGCGGCCTGATGGTGAATTACGTATACGAGCTCGACGCCCTGGACGCCAACCTCGCCAAGCTGGGCGACGGCCGGCCCGAAACGAGCAGGAGCTTTGCCCGGCTGCTCTGATCGCCGGCGTTCGAAGAAACCAGACAAGAACTGGCGCAGCCAGCATGCAGCACCTTCATACCAGAAGAGAGGAGACAGGAGATGAAACGCAGCATTGCCTTGATCGCCTGCTTGGTGGGCGCGGCCGTTGGCGGCCATGCGGTGGGAGCGGAGGCCTGGCCATCCAAGGCCGTCACCATCATCGTGCCATTCCCGGCCGGCGGCGGCACGGACGCTTTCGTGCGTCCGCTGGCGCAGCAGTTGTCGACCCAGCTCGGCCACACCGTGGTCGTGGACAACCGCGGCGGCGCCGGCGGCACCGTGGGGGCGGCGATCGCGGCGCGCGCGGCGCCCGACGGCTACACCTTCTTCGTGGGGGGCGCGCATCACGCCATCGCACCGTCGTTCTACAAAGGGCTGACCTACGACATTGAAAAGGATTTCGTGCCCGTCACCCTCATCGCCCAGCCGCCGCAGATCATCGTGGCGGCGCCCACCGAACCCTTCAACGACCTGAAAGGGCTGGTGGCTTTGGCGCGCAGCCAGCCCGGGAAGCTGAACTTCGGCTCGGCGGGCAACGGCACCTCGCACCACCTGGCCGGCGAGTTGTTCAAGCTGCAGACCAAGGTGGACATCGCCCACGTGCCGTACACCGGCGCCGGACCGATGCTGCTGGCGCTGATGGGCAGCCAGGTGGACCTGGCCTTCGATGGCCTGGGATCGTCGGCCCAGCATATCCGCGGCGGCAAGATCAAGCCCATCGCGGTGGCGGCGCCGCAGCGCTCGTCCGCCTTCCCCGACGTGCCCACGGCCGCCGAGGCCGGCTTGCCCGGGTATGAAGTCTCGACCTGGTACGCCATGTGGGCACCAAAGGGCACGCCCCAGCCCATCGTCGAACGCATGTACGCCGAGGTGCAGAAGGCGCTCGAGACGCCGGAGATCAAGAAGGTCTGGCTCGGCAACGGCTCCGAAGTGCCGCGCTATACCAGCGCGGAATTCGGCAAGTACCTGCATGATGAGGTGCGGCGCTGGGCCAAGGTTGCCAAGGACGCGGGCATCAAGGCCGACTGATGGACGAGACCGCCGCTCCGGATCCGGGCGCCGGCGGCTCCGCGTCCGCGGGCCGCATCGACATCGCGCGCGAGGACAGTGTGCTGACGCTCACGCTCGCGCATCCGGGCAAGCTCAATGCGTTGACCGCGGGCATGTGGCGGGCGCTCGCCGCCGCCATGGGAGAGGCCGCAAGCCAGCCCGGACTGCGCGCCGTGGTCATCCGTGGCGCCGACGGCCATTTCGCCGCCGGTGCCGACATCGCGGAATTTCCGGTGGAACGGGGCAGCCGCGAGTCGGTGCGCCACTATCACGAGCACGTCATCGCCCCGGCGTTGCGCGCGATTGCCGAGTGCCCGCTGCCGACGGTGGCGATGGTGCAGGGCGTGTGCGTGGGCGGCGGCCTGGAGATCGCGTGCAGCTGCGACCTGCGCATCGCGGCGCGAAGCGCGCGCATCGGGGCTCCCATAGGCCGGCTCGGTTTTCCGATGGCGCCTGCCGAGCTGGCGGGCCTGCTGGCCGTGGCAGGCCGCGCCGTCACGTTGGAACTGCTGCTGGAAGGCCGCATCCTCGATGCCGCGGAAGCCTACGCCAAAGGGCTCTTGACGCGGGTGGTGGACGACGCGGAGCTGGGGGCGGAAACCACCCGTACCCTGCGCCGCATCGCAGCCGGCGCACCGTTGGCCGCCACGCTCAACAAGCGCATGGTGCGGCGACTGCAACCGTCCGAGCCGCTGGATGATGCCGAGCTCGACGCATTCTTTTCCTATAGCGATACCCGCGATCATCGCGAAGGCGTGGCGGCGTTCCTGGCGGGACGCACGCCCGACTTCGGCGCTGACGCGCCATTACCTGAGAACGAAGACGATAGATGAACGACGCGAATCTCTACTCCTTGCTGGCGAGCGGTTTTCCCGCCGACCGGGACACGCTGTGCATCGAGGCTCCCGGGGCCGGCGACTACACCTGGCGCGATGTCGAGGCGGAAACGGCGCGCATGGCCAACCTGCTGCAGTCGCTGAAGCTTCCCGAGGGCGCCCGCGTGGCGGTCCACGTCGAGAAATCGCCCGAGGCGTTGCTGCTGTATCTGGCCACGCTGCGGGCCGGCTACGTCTACCTGCCGCTGAACACCGCCTACCAGGAAGCCGAGATCGACTATTTCCTGGGCGACGCGGAGCCCTCCGTGGTCGTGTGCGCCAGCAAGAACCTGGAGTGGGTGCGGCGCTGCGCGCAGCGCGCCGGTACGCCCCACGTCTACACGCTGGACGACGACCAGACCGGCACGCTGCTCGACGCCGCCCGGCAGGCCTCGCCGGAGCATGCGGTCGTCGAGCGCGGCGAGGACGACCTCGCGGCGATCCTCTACACCTCCGGGACGACCGGACGCAGCAAGGGCGCCATGCTGACCCATGGCAACCTTGCCTCCAACGCGCGCGTGCTGCACGCCTATTGGGGCTGGCGCGCCGATGACGTATTGCTCCACATGCTGCCCATCTTCCACGTGCACGGCCTGTTCGTGGCGGCGCACGGCGCGCTGCTGGCCGGCGCGAAGATGATCTGGCTGCCCAGGCTGGACGTGGCCGCGGCGCTGCGCGAGCTGCCGCGCAGCACGGTGATGATGGGCGTGCCAACCTATTACGTGCGGCTGCTGGCCGAGCCGGGCTTCGGCCGCGAAACCTGCCGCAACATGCGATTGTTCGTCTCAGGCTCGGCGCCGCTGCTGATGGAAACCTTCAATGCCTTCCGCGAACGCAGTGGCCATACCATCCTGGAGCGCTACGGCATGAGCGAGACGGTCATGCTGGTGTCCAACCCTTACGATCCGGCGCTGGGCGAGCGGCTGGGCGGCACGGTCGGCATGCCGCTGCCCGGCGTGTCCGTGCGGGTGGTGGACGAAGCCGGCGCGCCGTGCCCGCCCGGCGAGATCGGCAACATCGAGGTACGCGGGCCCAACGTGTTCAAGGGCTATTGGCGGATGCCGGAAAAGACCAGGCAGGAGTTCACCGGGGACGGCTGGTTCAAGACGGGCGACGTCGGCCGCTGGGGCGGCGAGTCCGGCGGCCGGCCGGTGCCGGACAACTACCTGTCCATCGTCGGCCGCAGCAAGGACCTCATCATCTCGGGCGGCTTCAACGTCTATCCGAAGGAAATCGAGAGCTTCATCGACGACATGCCCGGCGTGGCCGAGAGCGCGGTCATCGGCGTGCCGCATCCGGATTTCGGCGAAGCGGTAGTGGCGGTGGTGGTACCGCAGAAAGGGGCAAAGCTGGACGAGGCAGCGATGATTGCCGCACTCAAGGGCAAGATCGCCAATTTCAAGGTGCCCAAGCGCGTGCACGTGGTGGATGAATTGCCGCGCAATACGATGGGCAAGGTGCAGAAGAATGTGTTGCGGCAGACATATGGAGGGTAGGAGGGCCCACCCCCTCCGCGCTGACGCGCGTCCCCCTCAAGGGGGCGGCGCTGGCGGACCGGCAAAGCCGGATCCGCGGCGCCCTGGATCTAGTACCGCTTTCTCCAATTGCCACACCGTTGCTACCGCTGGCAGCCAGCGAAGCACAGGTGCCTCAATCCAAGACGGCGGTCCTAGATCCAGGATGCGGTGGATCGGGCTCCGCCGGTCCACCCGCATCGCCCCCTTGAGGGGGCGCCCGAAGGGCGTAGGGGGGTGGGCCTCCCTTCCGGTCCACCCCATCGCCCCCTGGGGGCGCGCGTCAGCGCGTAGGGGGGACCTCAGATACAATAGCGCCCGTGCGCCCGTGACGAAATTGGTAGACGTAGCGGACTTCCGTACAAGTGGAGTGCCTCGGATGAAAGTCCGGGAGTAGAACCCGTCAAATTCGGCGAACCCCTGGCACGGGAACGCCGAGCCAAGCAGGCGGCCTATCGCGGCTGCCGGGCGTGTGTAGAGACTCGACGGCGGGGACCTAAGGCAGGCGCGGCATCGATCATGCCGCGCGGTGCGATGGTCAAGGCAGAGTCCAGACCCCAAACGGCATTGCCCTGATGCAATCCGGCTGCGCGAGCAGTAGCGGGTAAGAAAATCCGCGGCCGTGAGGCGTGCCGGTTCGATTCCGGCCGGGCGCACCATCCCTCAGCGTGTCGTCGAGCCGGGCATGCGGCTTGCTGAACCATGGCGTCCGCAGCCTCGGGAGACGGCGATGAACAACGCCAGCAAGCTGAAAAATGGCAAGAGCCATCTCTTCGACCGCTTCGCCACGGCGGTCACCCATGCCACCGGCTCGCCTCCGGCCTTCAGTGTCGCGTTCGCGGCCATCCTGCTGTGGGGCGCGCTGGGGCCGCTGTTCCATTTTTCGGAAACCTGGCAACTCGTGGTCAACACCGGGACCACCATCGTCACTTTCCTGATGGTGTTCCTGATCCAACGCAGCCAGAACAAGGACAGCGAGGCCATCCACCTGAAGCTCGACGAGCTGCTGGGAGCGCTCGAAGGGGCCAACAGCAAGCTCGTGGCGATCGAAACGATGGATGAAGACCACTTGCGCCGGCTCAGCGCCCGCTATCACGCCATGGCGGAGCGGGCGGCGAAGGACCGGGCGCCGCCGTCGCAGAATGCAAATCAACGTTAAGAGAAGTGCAGCCGGCCGGCCAATGGATGTATAGTCGCGGTTAATTTTTGTAACCGTTGTTTGGTCCATGCGCTGGCTAACGTTGTGGGCCACCTTGGTGGTCGCGTGTTTCGGCCTGGTGTGTGCGGCCGCGCTATACGACACCCGCCAGGATGCCAAACGGGCGGCTAGGGAGGCCACGATCAACGTCGGTCGGGTAGTCGCCGATGGCATCGGCCGCGACATCGAGCTGGTCGACCTTTCCCTGCAGTCCATATTGAACGGCCTGCGGCTTGCCGAAGCCGAGGGCCTGGACCCCTATCGCCGCCACCAATTGCTGTTCGACAGCCTGCCCCAGATGCGCGGGGTCGGGACCATGGTGGTGCTGGACGAAGAGGGCAACATAGTCACCGATTCAAAGTCGGTGCAGCCGCGCGGCCTGGGATTCGGCCAGCGGGACTACTTCCGGGTGCACAAAGAGTCGGCCAGCGCCGGACTGTTCGTGAGCCGGCCGTTTTTCTCGCGCCTGACGAATCTGTGGTCGATCGCCATCAGTCGCCGGGTGACGCGCCCCGACGGCAGTTTCGGCGGGGTCGTGGTCGGTACGCTACGAGTGGCCTATCTCGAGAACTTGTTCCGCCAGCTGGACTTGCGCCAGGATGGCGCCATCATGCTGCTGCGCGCCGACGGCGCCGTCATGGCGCGGTTTCCCGCGGTCCAGGGGCTGCTGGGCAAGGAACTGAGCGACATCGAGCTATTCAGGCACTATCCCGCGTCGGAAAGCGGCTACTACGAAACGATTGCCTCGGCTGACGGCGTGGCCCGGCTCTATTCGTATACGGCGGTGCCGTCGTTGCCTCTGGTGGTGCTGGTCGGCATGGCCGACGACGACATTTACGAGGCCTGGCGCAACAAGGCCTGGGTCATTGCCTTGCTGACGCTGTTGCTGTGCATGGGAACCATGGTGCTGGTGTGGATGCTGCGACGGGAGTTCGCCCTGCGCCTGGCGGCCGAACGCAGCGCGCTGCGCAGCGAGGCCAGATACCGGGTCCTGGCCGAGAACTCGGCGGACATCATCGCCATGAGCCGGTTGGACGGCCTGATCACCTACATATCGCCGGCGATCAAGGACGTGCTGGGCTGGGCGCCCGCCGATATCGAGGGGCACAGCGTCAACGATTTCGTGCGGGCCGATTACGTGCCCCTTTTTTCCGGCGACGAGCAGTCCTGGCCGCGCCTCTTGACCTTCCCCGCGCGCCACCGCGACACGTCGTGGATCTGGCTGGAGGCGAGCGTGCGGCGGTTGCCGCCGGAAATGGGCGATGAGCGCTATATCCTGAACATCCGCGACGTCTCGCGGCGCAAGAAGGCCGAGGAGGCCCTGGAGGCGGAGAACGCGCAACTGCTGGCCATGGCCGCCACCGACAGCCTGACCAACCTGTCGAACCGGCGCCGGTTCGACGAGGCCCTGGAACGGGAATGGCGGCGCGCGCATCGCGACCAGACCTCGCTGGCGCTGCTGCTGATCGACGCGGACCACTTCAAGGCCTTGAACGACCACTACGGCCACCAGCACGGCGACCAGTACCTGCGGACCATCGCGCAGTTGATCCAGGGCAACATCCGGCGGCCGGCCGACATGGCGGCTCGCTACGGCGGCGAGGAGTTCGCGGTGTTGTTGCCCAAGACCGACATCGACGGTGCCTACCTGATCGCCGAGAACATTCGCAAGGCCACGCTGGACGCCCGGATTCCCCATTTGAAGGGCGAGCAGGGCGTGATGACGGTCAGCATAGGGGTGGACGCCATGGTTCCTGCCGAGGGCCTGACCGCCGCCACGCTGGTGCGGCAGGCCGACGCGGCGCTCTATGCCGCCAAGCGCCAGGGCCGCAATCGCACCTGTGTGTTCGAACCGCAGCAGGGTTCACTGTCGCGTCCGGTATGAAGTCGTTGCGCGGCGCAGCAGGGAAGGCCGGGCTTGGGGTACCATAAGGCCATCTGACGCAATCCGTGCCGCGCCCCCGGGGCGCAAGGCGCATTTTCCATGGCATTCAAGGTTTTCGATCTGCAATGCGAGCACGGCCACGTTTTCGAGGGCTGGTTCAGCTCGCACTCCGATTTCGATACGCAGCGCGAGCGCGGCCTGATCAGCTGCCCGCTGTGCGATAGCAAATCCATCGACAAGAAGCTCTCGGCGCCGATGCTGAACGTCTCCGGCAGCAAGGCTCCTTCCGAGCAGGCCGCCGTCCGCGATACGGGCAAGCCCGCCGCCATGCAGGCCGCGATGCTGCAGCACCTGCGGCAACTCCTGCGCCAAACCGAGAATGTCGGCGAACGCTTCGCTGCCGAAGCGCGCCGCATCCACCACGGCGAAGCCCCCGAACGCCCCATCCGCGGCGTGGCCACGCACGAAGAACGGCAATCCCTGGCCGAAGAGGGCATCGCCGTCGCCGCGATCCCGGCGCTGCTGGACGACGAGCGATTGCAGTAAGCCCACCCCCTTGCGGCCTTCGGCCGCTCCCCCTCAAGGGGGCGGCGCTGGCGGACCGGCGAAGCCGGATCCGCCGGTCCACCCGCATCGCCCCCTGGGGGGCGTGCGTCAGCGCGTAGGGGGGTTACTTCACCCGGCTGCGATACTCGCCGGTGCGCGTATCGATTTCGATCTTGTCGCCGATTTCGCAGAACAGGGGCACCGGCAGTTCGTAGCCGGTGTTGATCTTGGCGGGTTTCATGACCTTGCCCGAGGTGTCGCCACGGACGGCGGGCTCGGTGTAGGTGATCTCGCGCACGACGATGGTGGGCATTTCGACCGAGATCGCGCGGCCTTCGTAGAAGACCACTTCGACGGGCATGCCTTCTTCGAGGTAGTTGAGCGCGTCGCCCATGCTTTCGGCCTCGACCTCGTACTGGTTGTACTCGGCGTCCATGAACACGTACATGGGGTCGGCGAAGTACGAGTAGGTGCACTCGCGGCGCTCGAGCACCAGGACTTCGAATTTCTCGTCGGCCTTGTAGACCGATTCCGTACCCGAACCCGTGAGCAGGTTCTTGAGCTTCATCTTGACGACGGCGGCGTTGCGGCCCGACTTGTTGTATTCGGCCTTCTGGACGACCAGGGGATCCTTGCCGACCATGATGACGTTGCCGACGCGCAGTTCCTGAGCGATCTTCATACTGGAAATCAACCTTAGGGGGAGGCGACTCTAGTGGCAACCGGCGCAGGCGCCGCAAATGCCAGGTAGGGTCTGACGAAAGCCCCTTTGGGTAGACCCGGCGGAACACCCGCGACCACCCGAAGGATATTCGGCTAGCCTGCCTAAAGGGGCCTGGAAAATTGAGCAGCCTGCTAGTATAGCGTGGCCCGGGGCGTCCCGGCTAGTCGCGCGTCAAGGGCGGCTTTCCTGCAACGCCAGGCAGAAATCCGCCAAATTGGATGCCAGGTCCGGCTGTTTCGCCAGGGCGCCGCTCCAGTCTTGCGCCGCCCGGGTCCACGGCTCGAAGACGGCGGACGACAGGGCCTGAGCCAGCAACTGCGGCAAGCGCGAAGCGCCGGCATCGCCGTTCCAGGCGGTCTGCAGCTCCCGTGCCGCCGCCGGCGCGGGGTAGTGCCGCAGCCAGGCATGGAGCTTGTCGACGTGGGCGGCTTCGGCCTGCGGGTAGATGTGCCACACCAGGGGACGCCCGGCCCACTGGGCGCGGACGAACGAGTCCTCGCCCCGGACGAAATTGAGGTCCGCGCTCCAGAGCAGGCGGTCGTAGTCGGGCTGGGGCAGGAAGGGTATGCGGGCCACGCGCAGACTGCCGCGCGTCCCGGCCGCGAGGTAGGGCGCGACGCCGGGCGGGATGGCCAGCAGCGCGGGCTGGTCGCCGGCCGCCAGCGCGTCGGCCAGGACGGTGGCGGGAGCATCGGCATAGCAGAACAGGGTAAGCAGGCGCTCGCCCGCCAGCGGCTCGGGCAGGCCTATGCCGCCCAGGAAGGCCGCACGCTCGCGTGGGTCGGCCTGCAGGGCGTCGCGCGCGGGCAGGAGGTCCCGTTCGCGCAGCAGCCCGCCGGTGGCGGGGGTGAATCCGGGGAAGAAGAAATACTTGCGCAGCCCCCCGGGCTGGGGCGAGGGTAGGGCGTGGCAGTTCTCGACCCAGTCTTCGGCGCTGAGGTATTCGAGGTTGATCCAGACCGGCGGGCGGACCTGGTCGCGCATGCGCTGCACGAATTCCGCCGGCGGATCGCAGGCGAATGCCTCGATCACCACGTCGCCCGGCGGCAGGGGCGGGGCCGGGCGGGTCCAGTCCACGACGTCCACGCCGTCGGCGCGCTGCGCAGGCAGCCTCGGGTCCACCTCGGGCACCAGGCGGGCCATGGCGTGCAGATCATCCACCCAGAGCCTGAACCGCCAGTCCCGTTCCCGGCGCAGTTGCCGCGCCAGGCGCCAGCACACGCCTATGTCGCCGTAGTTGTCGATCACACGGCAGAAGATGTCGGCGTGCATCAGCGGTTTTCCTCGTCCCAAAGGGGGCCATTATCGCCCGCCGCGCCGCCTGCGCCTGGCAGCGTGCGCCGCGCCAGGTCGAGCCATGCCCGCGCGGCGAACGACAGATAGCGTCCGCGGCGCCAGGCGAAGGCCATGTGCCACCATAGCTGCGGATCTTCCAGCGGCACGACCGCCAGGCGCGAGCGGTCCAGCTGCCGGCTGAACAGCTCCGGTAGCAGCGCCACGCCCACCCCGGCGGCGACCATGGACGCCATGAAGTCCCACTGGCTGCTGCGGCCCGCGATGCGTGGCGCAAAGCCCGCCTGCAGGCAGGCGGCATGGACCACCTCGTTCAGCACGAAGCCTTCGCCATAGAAAATGAAAGGTTCGCCGGCGAGTTCCTCCAGCCGTACGCGCGACCGGCCGGCCCAGGACGAGGATAGCGGCGCGATGAGCCGTAGCGGGAAATTGCAGATGGGCAGTGTCTCGTACTCGTTCTCGTCGGCGGGCAGCAGCATGGCGCCGATCTCCAGCGTGCCCGAACGCAGTTCGTCTTCCACGGAGCGCGATCCGCGCTCGAAAAGCCTGAGTTCGACCTGCGGATAATCCTGGTGAAAGCGCGCCAGCAGGGGGGCCAGCAGGTGGTGCGCGAGCGGTGGGATGCCCACCGCCAGTTCGCCCCGTGCCACCTGGCGCACGTCGGCCAGCTCAGCCTGCAACTGGGCATGCAGGGCCAGGAGCTGGCTGCCGCGTTCCAGCACGATCCGGCCCGTGTCCGTGGGCTCGATGCGGCGGCCGAACTTGCGCAGCACCGGCGTGCCCAGTTCGTCTTCGAGCTGCCGGATCATCTTGCTGACCGTGGGCTGAGTGACGAACAGCGCTCGCGCCGCCCCTGTATAGCTCTGGCGCTGGACGACTTCGACGAAATAGCGGAGGGCGCGCAGGTCCATTTCATTCCAGATTGGAATTTTCCATATGGATTTTATTCATTTTATAAATGGAAGCGTTTTGCCTAGAATTGAGGGTATACCCTAGGTTCAAATCATGCCAGATCGCACTGTTCCCGCATTCGCCGTCCGTCTCCTGCAAGTCCTGATCCTCGTCGCCGTCTGGTGGACGGCCGATACGCTGGTGCGCTGGGCAGGCGTGCCGCTTCCCGGAGGGGTGGTCGGCCTGTTCGCGGTACTTGTGCTGCTGCTGGCCGGATGGCTGCCGCTGCACCGTATCGACCAGGGGGCCCAGTGGCTCCTGGCCGACATGCTGGTTTTCTTCATTCCAGCGGTAGTCGCCATGGTGCGCTACCAGGAGTTGCTCAAGAGCGAGGGGCTGAAGCTCGCGGCGGTGATCGTGCTGGGCAACGCCTGCGTCATGCTCGCCACGGCCTTGACCGTGGAATGGATCGCGCGGCGCCGCAGGACTCGGCAAGGCCGCGGGAGCGTGGCATGATGCTCGCCTTTTGCCTGGCGACGACGGTCGCGCTGTATTACCTCAACAAGCTGCTCTATGCCCGCCATGCGCGCGTATGGACCCATCCCATCGTGCTGACGCCGCTTGCGCTGCTGGGGTTGCTGCTGGCCTTCGGCATCCCGCTGGACGAGTACACGGCCGATACCCGCGTGCTGCTGTGGTTCCTCGGCCCCGCCACGGTGGCGTTCGCGGTGCCCATCTACCAGTACCGGCGCCTGATACGCGAACTCTGGCCCGCATTGGCCGTGGGCACGGTGGTGGGCGTGGCGGCCGCGGTGGGAAGCTCGTGGTGGCTGGCGCGGGCGTTCCACCTGGCGCCCGACGTTGCCCATAGCCTGCTCGTGCGGTCGATCTCCACGCCGTTTGCGCTCGCCACCGCGAACCAGTTCGGCGGCAATGCCGACCTGGCCGCGATGTTCGTGGTGTTCACGGGCCTGGCCGGCATGCTGACGGGAGAGCTGATCCTGGCGCTGATGCCGCGCCGTTCCGGATTGGCGAGCGGCGCGTCCTATGGCGCCGCGGCCCACGCGCTCGGCACAGCCAAGGCGCGGGAACTGGGCGAAGAGGCCGGCGTGATGGCCAGCCTGCTGATGATCTTCAGCGGCTTGGCCATGGTGCTGTTGGCCCCGCTGCTGGGGGCCTGGCTGGCCTGACGGCGGGGTTGGCCGCCGATGCGGCCGCCCCTGGAGCGGGCGTTCAGCGGCGCTGGTACTGCGTGGCGCCGAACAGGTTTTCCTTGGCTGTGGCGTCCTGCGGCTTGCGCTGGTCGGCCAGCACCTGGATGCCGCGCTGGACGGCCGGGCGGGCGTGGATTTCGTCGAACCAGCGCTTGACGTTGGGAAAGTCCGCCAGGTCCACGCCCTGGTTGGCATGCGAACGCGTCCAGGGCCAGGTGGCGATGTCGGCGATGGTGTAGGCCCGGCCGGCCAGGAAGGCGTGGGTGGAGAGCTGCTTGTCCATGACGCCGTACAGGCGCCGGGTCTCGTTGGTGTAGCGGTTGGTGGCGTATTCGATGCGCTCGGGGGCGTACAGCCGGAAGTGATGCGCCTGGCCGAACATGGGGCCGACGCCGCCCATCTGGAACATCAGCCACTGCAGCGTGGTGTAGCGTTCCCGGTCGGTCTTGCCGAGGAATTTGCCGGTCTTGCCGGCCAGATACAGAAGGATCGCGCCGGATTCGAACAGCGACATCGGCTTGCCGTCGGGACCGTCGGGATCGACGATGGCGGGAATCTTGTTGTTGGGGCTGATGGCGAGGAATTCTTCCTTGAACTGATCGCCGGCACCGATGTTGACGCCCGTTACCTCGTACGGGAGCTTGCACTCTTCAAGCATGATGTGCACTTTGTGGCCGTTCGGCGTGGGCCAGGAATAGACCTGGATGGGCTGCTGGGCCGGCTTGGCGATCTTGTCGGTCATGCGTGACTCCGGAAAGAGGGCGAATTCGCTGCGATTATGCGGCAAAGACTTTTGTCCGTGGCCCAAAAGGCGCGTTCTTTGGGGGGAATTGCCCTGGCATTTTTGACCCCGGCGCACAGCAGATGCACCGATTGCGGGCTGGGCAGGGGCGGATCGAAGGGCGATAATGCGCGTTTACCCTCAGCCGGGCACGCCGCCCGGCCTCGGCACGCCGCGGCCTGCGCCGCCGGCCGACGGGTGCGCGCCGCCGGTTTGCCGGCGCTGCCCAGGCGCGATGGACAGGGCGCCAGGCACAGGTTTCTTCGTTTATTGGTTCATCCCCTCATGACACGTCCGCGTTTCCTTCCCGACAGTTTCACCCTCAGCCTGATCGTCGTCGTCGCCCTCGCGAGCTTCCTACCCTGTTCCGGACAGACGGCGGTGGTATTCGACTGGATCACCAACGTCGCGATCGGCCTCCTGTTCTTCCTGCACGGCGCCAAGCTCTCGCGCGAGGCCATCGTGGCGGGCGCCACGCACTGGCGCCTGCACCTGCTGATCTTCGCCTTCACCTTCGCGATGTTCCCGCTGCTGGGGCTGGCGTTCAAGCCTATCCTGGCGCCGCTGGTCACGCCCGACCTGTACCTGGGCATCCTTTTCCTGTGCGCGCTGCCGGCCACGGTGCAGTCGGCCATCGCGCTGACCTCCATGGCCCGAGGCAACATTCCCGCCGCCATCTGCAGCGCCTCGGCCTCGAGCCTGCTGGGCATTTTCCTGACGCCGGTGCTGGTCAAGCTGATGATGAGCACCAGCGGCGAGGCGGGCGTCTCGTTCGAAGCCGTGGGCAAGATCCTGGTCCAGCTCCTGCTGCCGTTCGTGGTCGGCCAGGTGATGCGCCGCTGGATCGGCGGCTGGGTCACGCGCCACCGCGCGGTCCTCAAGTATGTCGACCAGGGTTCCATCCTGCTGGTGGTGTACTCGGCTTTCAGCGAGGCCGTCGTGGGCGGGCTGTGGCACCAGACCTCGACCGCGACGCTGGCGGGTCTCCTCGTGGCTTGCGCGGTGATCCTGGCCGCGGCCCTGCTGGCCACGACCTATGTCAGCCGCGCGCTCGGCTTCTCGAAAGAGGACGAGATCACCATCGTTTTCTGCGGCTCGAAAAAGAGCCTGGCCACCGGCATTCCGATGGCCAAGGTGCTGCTTTCGAGCAGCACCGCAGGCGCGATCGTGCTGCCTCTGATGGTTTTCCACCAAATGCAGCTGATGGTCTGCGCGGTACTCGCCCGGCGCTACGCCAACCGGCCCGAAGCGGCGCCCGAGGCCAGCCCCCGGGTCGCTTGACCGGCTGCCCCGCTCAATGGAAATGGGCGGGGCTGGGGTCGGCGTCTTCCGGCGGTTCGGCGTGGACCAGTTCTCCCAGCGGATTCGGGAAGTAGGGCGCGCCGCAATCGTCGCAGAACTCCATGGGCAGCAGGCCCGGCAGCTTGCGCAGGTCGGTGATGCCCAGTTCGCGCAACTGGTCGGCGATGAGATCGATGGTGGGCATCTCGGGATTGTCGTCCTCGTGCCCGAAGACCGGCCAGGCACAGCCATAGATCACGTCGTTGCTCTGGCGCTGGGTGAAGCCGATGCGGTATTCCTCGGGTTCGGTCTCGCCGCAGGCCGCGATCACGGCGCGCAATTGCTCGGGTGCGAGGCTCAGCGTGGCTTCCAGCCAGGCTACCGAGGCGCGTAGCGATAGCGGCCGCACCCGCCGGTCCGCTTCGCGATTGTTCACGTAATAGGCGTCCGGCAGCAGGCATTCGAAGCCGCAGCCGGGAAGCAGGTCGGCGAACAGCGGCGTGGCCTGGGCCACCCATTGCGCGAGGCAGCTCTCGCGAGTGGGTTCGGACTTGCCCGGGTTTTCCTGCCAGCGGAAGACCGCGGCGCCTTGGGGCACCGCGACGGCGCCCACCAGGTAGCGGGTATCGGCCAGCAGGTTGGCCACCTCGGCCTCGCCGGCCGCCATGCGCGGCGGCGGCAGTTCCAGCGCCTGGGCGCCCAGGCGCGCGAGCCATTGGCGCGTGGCGCTGAACGAGTGGGGCATCTGGTCGACGCTGTAGAGTTCCGGCGCCAGGGCCAGGCTCGCCTCGCCGGCCAGGATGTGGCCGTGCAGATGGGCCTTCAGCGCGGCCAGCAGATCCGCACGGATCGGGCCGTAAGGGATGCTGAAGCGGGTCCAGGCCACCACCGGCGCGACGATCAGCAACACGTCGTAGTCGCGCCCGTCCTTTTGCAGCACGAACGATTCGGACAGCGTTTCGGCCTGCTCGACCAGTATCTCGTACGCGCCGGCATTGCGCTGGTACAGGGTTTCGAGCGCCGCTTCGATGGTGGCGTCCTGGCCGCCGTGCATGAGCTTGTCCAACAGCGCGCCAAGCTCCCGTTCCCAGAAGCGGTCCTCGACGCGGCTGCCCGAGCCGTTGAGCGACAGCGACAGCGACACCAGTTTTTCGGCGTCACGGTTGAGGCGGGAGGAGGATTTGCTGCGGGAACGGGCCATGGATGCGTTGGGTACCGGCGGAAGGATTGTTCGAGTCCGCTAGTGTATCTCCCCGGGGCCCCGCGGGCATCCCGCGGCCCGCTTCGCCTCTATTCCTGGATGTTGGCGGCCTTGACCACCTTGGCCCAGCGGTCCAGTTCGGCGCGCGTGTAGGCGGCGAGTTCGGCCGGATCCATGAAGCGGGCGTCGGCGCCGAGGTCGGCGGCCTTCTTGCGGAAGGCGTCGGTGCGCATGATCTTGCCGATTTCCCCCGCCAGCTTGTTCACGACGGCCGGCGGTGTGCCGGCTGGCGCATACATGGCGAACCACGAGGACACGTCCAGGTCCGGATAGCCCGCTTCGGGCGCCGACGGCACGTCCGGCAGGCTGGCCAGCCGCGACTTGTCGGTGATCGCCAGCGCGCGCAGCTTGCCGGCCTGGATGTGGGGGATGAGCGGCGGCGGCGTGGTGATGGTCATGTCCACGTTGCCGCTCAGCAGGTCGGTCAGCGCGGGGCCGGTGCCCTTGTAGGGAATATGGGTGATGCGCGTGCCGGCCATCATGTTGAGCAGTTCTGTCGAGACCTGCTGCAGCGAGCCGTTGCCGGACGAAGCGTAGTTGAGCTTGCCGGGGTTCGCCTTGGCATAGGCGACGAGGTCCGCGAGCGACTTCACCGGCAGCGACGGATTCACCACCACCACCTGGGGCGCGGACAGGATGTTGGCAACCGGAGCGAAATCCTTGATCGGATCCCAGCCCAGGTTCTTGACCACGGCCGGCGTGATGACCTGATAGCCTGAGTATTGCAGCAGCAGCGTGTAGCCGTCGGGCTTGGCGCGCGCCACCGCTTGGGCGGCAAGGCTGCCGGAGGCGCCAGGGCGGTTCTCCACCACTACCTGCTGGCCCAGGGCCTTGGACAAGGGCTCGGCGATCAGGCGCGCGGCCAGGTCGGTCGTGCCGCCGGGGGCGGCCGAGGCGATCAGGGTAACCGGACGCTGGGGGTAGGTCTCGGCGCCGACCGGCATGGCGGCAAAGGCGAGCGCGCACGACGAGGCGAGGGCGGCAAGGGCCCGATGAGGCATCGACACGGAAGTCTCCTGTAGGGTTGTTATGGGGAAAGCGGTTGCGGGCGTTCGGTCTCGCCCTGGCCGAAATGGCCGGCCAGCCACGCCGGCTCGGGATGGGTGCGCAGCCGCGGTCCGGCGGCCAGCAACTGGTTGGGCAGCTCGCGCGCCACAACCCGGGGCAGCGTGGCCACGACCTCCAGCAGCGGCGCCAGCGACACACCCGTGTCCACGCCCATGCAGGCGAACATGTGGACCAGCTCTTCGCTGTTGACGTTGCCGCTGGCGCCAGGCGCGTAGGGGCAACCGCCCAGACCGCCTACCGCCGCGTCGAAGCGGCGGATGCCGGTCTGCCATCCGGCCAGCGCATTGGCCAGCGCCATGCCGCGCGTGTTGTGCAGGTGGAGGGTAAGCGGGGCCGTGGCGGGCAGGCTTGCCGCCAGCGACGCGCACAGCTCGGCCACCTGGGTGGGATAGGCCATGCCGGTGGTGTCGCACAGTGTGATGCCGGCCGCGCCCGCCTGCGCGAAGCGGTGGGCCAGCCGTTCGACCTCGGCCGGTGCGATGTCGCCTTCGAATGGGCAGCCGAAAGTGGTGGACAGCGACACATTGCAGGGCACGCCTGCTTGCTGGGCGCGTTCCAGCATGGCCAGCAATTGTGCCGTCGATTGTTCCCGGGTCATGCGCAGGTTCGCGCGGTTGTGCGTCTCGCTGACCGACATCACCAGGTTGAGCTCGTCCGCGCCGCCGTCGAAGGCGCGCTCCATGCCTCGCAGGTTGGGCACCAGGCAGGTATAGACCACGCCGGGCCGGCGCCGGATGCGCTGCATGACGGCCTCGGCGTCCGCGAGTGCGGGAATGGCGCGCGCCGAGGTGAAGCTGGTCACCTCGATACGGGCAAAGCCGCAATCGGACAGGGCGTCCACCAGCGCGACCTTGTCGTCGGTGGCGACGAAGGCGGGTTCGATCTGCAGGCCGTCGCGCGGCCCGACTTCATTGATCTCGATGCGTCCGGGGCCGGCGTTCATGCGATCACTCCCTTCTTGCGCAGCATCTCCAGCGTCGCGTCGTCCAGTCCGGCGTCGCGCAGCACCGCCTCGGTGTGCTCGCCCAGCGTGGGGGCACGGTGACGGATAGCGCCGGGATGGGCGGACAGCTTGGGCACGATACCGGGCATCTCGACCTGGAGCCCGCTGGCCGCCGTGACGGTCTCGATCATGCCCCGGGCGCGGTAATGCGGGTCGGTGGCGATGTCGCGCGCCGTGTAGATGCGGCCGGCAGGCACGTCGGCCTCGCGTAGCGCTTCCAGCACCGTGGCGCTGTCCAGCGTGCGCGTCCAGGCGCCGATGGCCTCGTCGAGCTCGGTGGCACGCTGCGCCCGGCCGTCGTTGCGGGCCAGGCCGGGGTCGTCGGCCAGGTCGTCGCGGCCCATGCGGCGCATCAGCCGCACGAAGATGCCGTCGCCATTGCCCGCGATCAGCACGTATTCGCCGTCGGCGCACTGATAGACGTTCGACGGCGCGATGCCGGGCAGGGCGCCGCCCGCGGGCTGGCGCACCGCGCCGAACACCGAGTATTCCGGGAGCAGGCTCTCGCTCAGGTTGAACACGCTCTCGTACAGCGCGGTATCGATCATCTGCCCCTCGCCGCCGCGCGCGTCGCGGTCGTACAGCGCCAGCAGCACGCCCAGCGCGCCGTGCAGGCCGGCGATCGTATCGCCTAGCGACAGGCCGGCCCGCACCGGCGGGCGGCCCGGCTCGCCGGTCAGGTAGCGCAAGCCCGCCATGGCCTCGCCGATGGCGGCAAAGCCCGGCTCGTCGCGCTTGAGGCCGGTCTGGCCGTAACCCGACACCCGCAGCATGATCAGGCGCGGATTCAGCGCGTGCAGGGTTTCCCAGGACAGGCCCCACTTTTCCATGGCGCCGGGGCGGAAGTTCTCGATCAGCACGTCGGCCTGCGCCGCCAGCTTGCGCACCAGCTCCTGGCCTTCGGGCTGGCGCAGGTCCACACATACCGACTGCTTGCTGCGCGACTGGGCTTCCCACCAGACCGACGTGCCTTCGTGCAACATGCGCCATTTGCGCAGCGGATCGCCTTGGCCGGGCGGTTCGATCTTGATGATCTCGGCGCCGAAGTCGGCCAGGGTCTTGGCGGCGAAGGGGCCGGCGATCAACTGGCCCAGTTCCAGGATGCGGATGCCTTCGAGGATTTGGCGTGGCATGGTGTCTCGTCGTTGTGATCGGACGGCATGGGCCGTCCGTCGTCATGGCCGGGCCGATGTGCCGCTGTGGCGACAGTGTGGACGAAACGCGGCCCCGGCGAAATGGGCGATTGGGCAAACGGGGTTTGTCGGATTGCGAAAGCCTGGCTGTTGGAGGTTTGAGTTTTTGACCCGGTCTTGTGCGGTGCGCCGGGGCCGGGCGGGCAGTGGGGCGCAGCGAAGCCGGTCCCGCTGCGCGGGACTTCCCGGCGGGAACAGGGCCGGCGGGGCGGGCGCAGAACTCGGACCGGGATAGCCCACTGGGCTATCCCGACTGCCGTCCTCAAACAGCTGCGCCCTTACCTCCCCGCCGGCCCTGTTCCCGCCGGCGGCTCCGAATGCGCCCCACCGCCCGCCCGGCCCCGGCGCACCGCACAAGACCTGCACCGTTAGGCACGCAGATCAATGGATTTCAGGATGGTCGTCTTTTCGGGTTGATATGGGACCTCGCCATATCCAGCCAGCGATCGTCGCTCATCACCGCCGTAGTCCTTGGTCGGTGTGGCGGGGCGGCCCCCTCTCGGGGCGCATTCGGAGCCGCCGGAGTTGGCGCGGTCGGCGGGGAAGCAAGGGCGTGCATGTTTGAGCGCGGCAGTAGGGACAGTCCGGGGGACTGTCCCCGCGCGAGTTCACGCCCGCCCCGCCGACCGCGCCAACTCCGGGAAGTCCCGGCGGAGCCGGGACCGGCTTCGCTGCGCCCCGAGAGGGGGGCCGCCCCGCCACACCGGCCAAGGACGGATAAAGAACCCATCCGGGCCCTGAGAAACTTCCCTAGTCCTGCAATCCCCGCAGATGCGCCACCAGCAGGCGGGCGGGCGCGGTGAGGGCGTCGGGCGAGCGCACGCCCAGCAGCAGGCTGCGCCGCGCCCAGGCGTCTTCCAGCGCGACCAGCTTCAGGCCCATGGACTTGGCATGCGGGGCGGCGGCGATGCGGGGCAGGATGCCTACGCCCATGCCGGTGGCCACCATGCGGCAGATGGCGTCGAAGCTGCGCACCTGGATGCGCAGCCTGAGCGGACGGTCGAGCCGGCTGCTTTCCTCGAGCATGCGGCTGGCCAGCGACGTGGCGTCGGGCAGGCTGACGTACTCATAGGCCAGGGTGTCGCGGAAGGGTACCGCGCGCCGGGCCGCCAGCGGGTGGGCGCGCGGCGCGATCAATACCAGCTCGTCATCGCGATACGGGTAGGTCACCAGCCCGGCGGCCGGCGTGCGGTCGGCGAAGATGCCGACATCGGCGCGGTTCTCGGCCACGGCGGCCACGATGACCGAACTGTTCTGCTCTTCCAGCTCGATGCGTATGTCGGGATGGCTGGCCATGAAGCCCGACAGGTCTTCGGGCAGGAACTGCGTGATGGATGAAGTATTGGCGGCGATGCGCACCTGGCCCTTGGTGCCGCTCGAATAGGCCGACATCATTCCCGCCATCTGTTCCACGTCTTGCAGGATGCGCATGGCGTGCTGCAGGCAGGCCTGCCCGGGCTCGGTCAGCTCCACGCCCGAGGCGCGCCGGTAGAGCAGGGGCGTCTTGACGGCGTCCTCCAGGTCGGCGATGCGGCGGCTGGCGGCGCCCACCGCCAGGTTCAGCTGCCGCGCGCCGGCCGAGATGCTGCCGTGGCGCGCGGTGGCCACGAACAGCGCCAGCGTGACGAGATCGAAGCGCGAGAGATTGATCAAGCGGGACTCTCCGCAAGTGGCGAGGCCTGCGCCCGCTGCCGCCATGGCATCGGAACGCAGGCCCCGGGCAGGAGGGCCCGCGCGAGGCGGGCCCGGGCTTCAGGCCGCCAGCAACTGGCGCAGCACGAAGGGCAGGATGCCGCCGTGGTTGTAGTAGTCCACTTCGATGGGCGTGTCGATGCGCAGCAGCAGCGGAACCTGCTTGCTGGTGCCGTCCTCGTAGTGGATGGTCAGCGTGACGTCCTGCTGTGGCTTGATACCGTTCTCGAGGCCCGTGATGTCATAGGTCTCGCGACCGGTGATGTTCAGGGACTGGATGCTGTCCGAGCCCTTGAACTGCAGCGGCAGCACGCCCATGCCCACGAGGTTGCTGCGGTGGATGCGCTCGAAGCTGCGCGCGATGACCGCCTTCACGCCCAGCAACTGCGTGCCCTTGGCGGCCCAGTCGCGCGACGAGCCGGTCCCGTATTCCTCGCCGCCGAAGATGACGGTGGGCGTGCCCTCGGCGATGTACTTCATGGCCGCGTCGTAGATGGACAGCTGTTCGCCGCTGGGCTGGTGGATGGTGATGCCGCCTTCGACCCGCGTGCCGTCGGCATTGGGCGGGATCATCAGGTTCTTGATACGCACGTTGGCGAAGGTGCCGCGCATCATGACCTCGTGATTGCCGCGTCGCGAACCGTAGCTGTTGAAGTCGGCCTTCATCACGCCGTTGGCCTGCAGGTACTTGCCCGCGGGCGAGCTTTCCTTGATCGAGCCGGCCGGCGAGATGTGGTCGGTGGTGATGGAGTCGCCGAACAGGCCCAGCGCGCGGGCGCCCTTGACCACGGCATTGGCCGCTCCCGGCTCCATCGTGAAGTCCTCGAAGAAAGGCGGCTCGGCGATATAGGTGGACTTGGGCCAGTTGTAGACCTGTCCCGTCACGCCTTCGATCTGCTGCCACAGCTCGCCGGGATTGGTCTTGACCTGGGCGTAGTTGTTCTTGAAGGCCTTGGGGTCGAGCGCGTACTTCATCAGCTTCTCGATTTCCGCCTGGGTGGGCCAGATGTCGCCCAGGTAGACGTCGCCCTTGGTGCCGCGGCCCACCGGCTCGGTCATCAGGTCGCGCTTCATGGTGCCCGCGATGGCGTAGGCCACCACCAGCGGCGGCGACGCCAGGAAGTTGGCCTTGATGTTCGGGTGGATGCGGGCCTCGAAGTTGCGGTTGCCCGACAGCACGGCGGCGCACACCAGATCGTTCTTGGCGATGAGCTCGTTCAGTTCGGGAGTCAGGTCGCCGGCGTTGCCGATGCAGGTCGTGCAGCCATAGGCCGCGACGTTGAAGCCCAGCTGCTCAAGGTAGGGCAGCAGGTCGGTCTTCTCGAGGTATTCGGTGACGACGCGCGATCCGGGGGCGAGCGAGGTCTTGATGTGCGGCTTGACCGTGAGCCCGGCCTTCACGGCCTTCTTCGCCAGCAGGCCCGCCGCCAGCAGCACGCTGGGGTTGGACGTGTTGGTGCAGGAGGTGATGGCGGCGATCAGGATGTCGCCGTTCTGGATGGGAATGCCGCTTTCGGTCTTGAACACCTGGTCGAGTTTTTCGGCCGGCTGCGAGAAACCGTTCTCGGCCACCGGCTTGCTGAACAGTTCGCTGAAGGTGCGCTTGACGTTGCCGATCTCGATGCGGTCCTGCGGGCGCTTGGGGCCGGCCAGCGAGGGCGCGACCGTGGACAGGTCCAGGGTCAGCAGCTTGGTGTAGTCGATGTCCTTGGCGTCGGGTACGCCGAACATCTTCTGGGCACGGTAGTAGGCCTCGAAGGCCTCGATCTCTTCCTTGGTACGGCCGGTACCCTTGAAGAAGTCGATGGTGCGCTCGTCCACCGGGAAGAAGCCCATGGTGGCGCCGTACTCGGGGGCCATGTTGCCGATGGTGGCACGTTCGGACACGGTCAGGCTGGCGGTGCCCGGGCCACAGAACTCGACGAACTTGCCGACGACTTTCTCGCGCCGCAGCATCTCGGTGATGGTCAGGACCAGGTCGGTGGCGGTGACGCCTTCGCGCAGCCGGCCCTTGAGCTCGACGCCGACGACGTCGGGGGTCAGGATGTAGACGGGCTGGCCGAGCATGGCGGCTTCGGCCTCGATGCCGCCCACGCCCCAGCCGACCACGCCGATGCCGTTGATCATGGTGGTGTGGCTGTCGGTGCCCACCAGCGAATCGGGGTAGTAGACCTTGTCGCGCTTATGGACGCCGCGGGCCAGGTACTCGAGGTTGACCTGGTGGACGATGCCGAATCCGGGAGGCACGACGCCGAAGGTGTCGAAGGCTTGCATGCCCCATTTCATGAACTGGTAGCGCTCGTGGTTGCGCTTGAATTCCAGTTTCATGTTGAGGTCGAGGGCATTCTTGGAGCCGTATTCGTCGATCATGACGGAGTGGTCGACGACGAGGTCCACCGGAACGAGGGGTTCGATGGCCTTGGGATTCTTGTCGAGCTTGGCGGCGACGTTGCGCATGGCGGCAAGGTCGGCCAGCAGGGGGACGCCGGTGAAGTCCTGGAGCACGACGCGGGCGACGACGAAGGGGATTTCTTCCTCCCGCTTGGCGTTGGGCTTCCAGTTGGCGAGCTGTTTGATGTGTTCTTCGGTGACTTTCTTGCCGTCGCAGTTGCGCAGGACGGATTCGAGAACGATGCGCAGGGAGACCGGCAATCGCTCGACCGCGACGCCCAGGGCCTTGCCGAGGGCCGGGAGCGAGTAGTACTGGCCGGATTTGCTGCCGACCTTGAATTCTTTCAGTGTTTTGAACGTGTTGTGCGGCATGATCAGCTCCGAAGGAAAACCGGATAAATCTACCACTTATGCTGCGTCGGTGCGATGTACGGGGACCGGCGGTTTCAGTCAGGGTAGATCCTATGTCTTATATAAGATATAAGACATGAAAATGCAAGCAAAGTTTCGGGGGGACGCAAACATTGGCGGACCTTTGTCCGGGTTCTCTGGACGTCATGCTCCGCGCGCCGGGCCAGGCGCCGGAGGATGCCTCGGGTGGAGGCGCGAGGGAGGACGAGCCGGGCGCGTGCGGCGGGCGCCGTTCCTGTCAGCCGGCCGCCTGCAGGCTTGCCATGGCCTGGGCGATGCGCTGAGGCGCCCTGGGCCGCGCGTACATGCGCTCCATATAGGCCTTGAGGTTGGCAAAGCCGTCGATCAGCCCGTGTTCGTTTCCCCAGTCCAGCACATAGGCGGTGACGCAATCGGCGATGCTCATGCCGTTGCCGACGATGAACTCGCGCCCGTCCATGTGGCGCTCGAGTACTGCCGCCATCGCGACGAATTCCTCCTTGGCCAGGGCGATATCTTCCGGCAGGCGCTTGTCCTCGGGGTACAGAAAGGAGTGCTTGGCGATACGCCACAGCGGCTGCTCGAGCTCGGTGACGGCGAACAGGGACCAGCGATAGGCCTGGGCCCGCTCCGCCAGGCCGGCGGGCATGAGCCCCTTGGCGCCGTATTTCTCCGCCAGGTACATGACGATCGCGGCCGATTCGGTGAGCACGAGGTCGCCGTCGACCAGTACCGGAAGCTTGCCGGCGGGATTGAGGCGCAGGAAGTCGGGGTGGCGGTGTTCGCCGGCCATGAGGTTGACGGGAACGAACTCGAATTCCGCGTCGAGTTCCTGAAGGGCCCAGCGTGCGCGCAGCGAGCGGGTCGGGCCGAATCCATACAGTTTCATCATCTGGGTCCCCTGCTTGGAACAGACGGCGGCGCCATGGCGTTGGCGGCACGGGTAGATGGGGCGTTGCTGGCGGCCCGGGCGGCCGGGCGGAAGGCCCGGAGCGGCAGAGCGGCTGTTTTAGAATGGCTTTCATCGAGCCATTACGAACAATCCATGAGCAATCCCATACGCCTGACCCAGTATAGCCATGGCGCCGGCTGCGGCTGCAAGATCTCGCCCAAGGTGCTGGAGGTGATCCTGGCCGGCAGCGGCGCGCAGAACCTCGACCCCAGGCTGTGGGTGGGCAATGCCTCGCGCGATGACGCGGCGGTCTATGCGCTGGACGACGAGCGCGGCGTCGTGTCGACCACCGACTTTTTCATGCCCATCGTCGACGATCCCTTCGACTTCGGCCGCATCGCCGCCACCAATGCCATCAGCGACATCTACGCCATGGGAGGCGATCCGCTGCTGGCCATCGCCATCCTGGGCTGGCCGGTCAACCTGCTGCCGCCGGAGGTGGCGCGAGAGGTGGTCCGTGGCGGCCGGGCGGCCTGCGACGCCGCGGGCATTCCGCTGGCCGGCGGCCATTCCATCGATGCGCCCGAACCCATCTTCGGCCTGGCTGTCACCGGCGTGGTGGACAAGGCGCGCCTCAAGCGCAACGACACCGCGACGGTCGGCTGCAAGCTGTACCTGACCAAGCCGCTGGGCATAGGCATCCTGACCACGGCCGAGAAAAAATCCAGGCTGCGCGCCGAAGACGTCAACCTGGCGCGCGACTGGATGTGCACGCTGAACAAGCCGGGCAGCCGGTTCGGCCGGCTGCCCGGGGTCAAGGCCATGACCGACGTCACCGGCTTCGGCCTGCTGGGCCATCTGGTGGAAATGGCGGACGGCAGCGGCGTCAGCGCACGCATCGAGTTCGCCAAGGTGCCTCGCCTGCCGGGCGTCGATCACTACCTGGCCGAAGGCTGCGTGCCGGGCGGGACCGGCCGCAATTTCGACAGCTATGGCGAGCGCATCGCGCCCTTGCCCCAGGAGCGGATCGACCTCTTGTGCGATCCCCAGACCAGCGGCGGCCTGCTGGTGGCGGTCGCGCCCGAGGGGGAGGCCGAATTCCTTGCCGCCGCCGCGGAATTCGGGCTGGACCTGGCGCCCATAGGCGAGCTGGTCGAGCGCCAGCGCTACGCGGTCGAAGTGGCGTGATGCGCGGCGATATCGACGACTATCGCGGGCTCTTTCTCCGCGGCGTGCCGATGATGGACACGCGGGCGCCGATCGAATTCAGCAAGGGCGCATTTCCCGGTGCCGTCAACCTGCCGCTGATGACCGATATCGAGCGGCAGAAGGTCGGCACCTGCTACAAGCAGAAAGGCCAGGATGCCGCCATTGCGCTAGGCCACCAATTGGTGCGCGGCCCGGTCAAGGCCGAGCGCATCGAGGCCTGGGCAGCGTTCGCCCGCGCCCATCCCGATGGTTGTCTTTATTGCTTCCGCGGCGGCCTGCGCTCGCAGATCGTCCAGCAGTGGCTGAGGGAAGAGGCCGGCATCGCCTATCCCCGCGTCGTCGGCGGCTACAAGGCCATGCGAGGCTTTCTGCTGGATACCATCGAGCAAGCCGTGGCCGAGTGCGGATTCACGGTGCTGGGCGGGATGACCGGCACGGGCAAGACCGAGGTGCTGCGGCAGCTGGACAATAGCCTGGATCTGGAAGGACATGCCCATCACCGCGGCTCGAGCTTCGGCAAGCGCGCCACCGGGCAGCCGCCGCAGATCGGGTTCGAGAACAGTCTCGCCATCGATATCCTGAAGAAGCGGCAAGCCGGCCGGAAGCGGTTCGTGCTGGAGGACGAGAGCCACGCCATCGGCAGTTGCAGCGTGCCGGTCGACCTTTACCAGGGCATGCAGGGGTATCCCGTGGTCTGGCTCGAGGACAGCCTCGAAAACCGGGTGGAGCGCATCCTGCGCGACTACGTGATCGACCTGTGTGCCGAGTTCGTGGCGATCCATGGCGAGGAACGGGGCAGGACGCTGTTCGGCCAGCGGCTGCGGCAGAGCCTGGACAACATCGGCAGGCGGCTGGGCGGGGAGCGGCACCGGAAGCTTGCGGCGATCATGGACCAGGCGCTGGCCGAGCAGGCGCGAAGCGGGAGCGTCGAGCTGCACCGAGCGTGGATTGAAGCGCTGCTGACGGGGTACTACGATCCCATGTACGGTTATCAGCGCAAGCTCAAGGCATCGCGGATCGCCTTCGCCGGCGATCAACGGGCCGTGCTGGATTATTTGCGGGCTCACTCGGGCGCGTAGCGGGAACGTTGCCCCGGGGTGCTCTTCTTACGTGTCGATCATAGGGAGCATGCAATGCACAAGAGCAGACTGGGAAACATCGTCATCGATTGCCGGACCGACGACCTGCTGCCGCAGGCCCGCTTCTGGAGCGCCGCGCTCGGTTGTCCTCTGCCTGACCAGGTGGACGCGAACGGCAAATACATTCAGCTTCAGACCAAGCCCGGGGATGTCCAGGTCATCCTCCAGGCGGTCGGCCACGAGGCGCGCGCGCATCTGGACATCGAGACCGATGCGATCGAAGAGGAGGTGGCGCGCCTGGAAAAGCTGGGGGCGGCCGTCGTGTCCCGCAGGGAGCAGTGGGTCGTCATGCAGGCTCCCAGCGGACACCGGTTTTGCGTAGGCAAGCCTTATCGGGGCGGGTTCGAGCAGCATGCCAACGTGTGGGAATGAAGCCCCGCTACAAGCGGGCCTGCTTGGGAGCGAGAACAGGGGACCGCGGTCTTCGCATGTGGATACGGGTTTTCCCTAGCGCGACGCATGTCGATCCCGGCATCGGCGGTTCGTCGTAGGGATACCAACCCCTGATGAAAGGAGATTCACCATGGCTACCGGAACCGTCCGATTCCACCGCGTCCTGCGCGCCACCCCCGAACGCGTCTACCGCGCTTTCGTCGAACCCGATGCCATGGCGAAATGGCTGCCGCCCTACGGGTTCACCTGCCAGGTCCACCATATGGAATCCAAGGTTGGCGGCACCTTCAAGATGTCCTTCCGGAATTTCACCTCCGGCAACAGCCACTCCTTCGGCGGCGAGTACCTCGAGCTGGTCCCGTTCGCGAAGATCCGCTACACCGACCGGTTCGACGATCCGAACCTGCCTGGCCAGATGGAGGTGACCGTCTCGCTCAGGCAGGTGTCCTGCGGCACCGAGATCAACATCGTCCAGGCGGGCATCCCTGAAGCCATTCCCGAGGAGATGTGCTATCTCGGCTGGCAGGAGTCGCTGGCGCAACTGGCCAAGCTGGTCGAGCCCGAGATTCCGGACTGATCGCCTCGTACCGCCGCACCGCGCTTCCTCGTCGGCACGGGACGGTCGCCGGGCGGCCGGGGCGGCGCAGCGCCCCCTTCATGGAGAGAACGCAATGACCGACAAGATGCCAGCCGGATCGGCGAAGGCTGCCAAGAAGGCTCCCGCCGAGGGCGCCGGCGCGCCGGTGCTGCTCTCGGGCGGCAATCTCCGGTCACATTCTTTCGCGGGACATCATTGCAGCCGGTACCGCCCGGCGAGCCCAAGACCCGGGAGACGCGGTACCCGGACATTCGCGAGGATGAGCCGTTCGACGAGGCGCAGTTCGCAGACTGGGTGAAGCAGGCCAGCGAATTGCCGGGAGAGCGGATGTGAGCCCGGCGGCACGTACACCGCAGCCAAGGACGAGAGCATGCAGACGACGAAGCGTGATTTGAAGGAAAAAGTGGGGCAAGGCTCTGCCTCAGAGGCAATAGAGGCCAGGATCCGCGAGCTGAACGATTGGCGAGGCGAGATGCTCGCCCGGATCCGGGCACTGATCAAGCAGGCCGATCCCGGAGTGGTCGAGGAATGGAAGTGGCGTGGCGTGCCGGTGTGGTCGCATGGCGGCATTGTCTGTACCGGCGAGACGTACAAGAACGTCGTGAAGATGACGTTCGCCAAGGGCGCGTCGCTGGAGGATCCTTCCGGTCTCTTCAACGCCAGTCTGGACGGCAATATCCGGCGCGCCATCGATTTTCACGAAGGCGACGCGATAGACGAAAAAGCGTTGACGGCGCTTATCCGAGCTGCCGTGGCGCTGAATCAATCGAATTGACCTGCAGTGCCCGGCATGCTGACCCAGTCAGCATGTGGCTTGGTGGCATTGTCCGATAGGAGAACCAGCATGGCCAGCAAGAACACGATTTGCATCTGGTACGAGCGCGACGCCCTGGATGCCGCGCAGTTCTACGCCCGCACGTTTTCCGATAGTGCCGTGGGCAAGATCATGCATGCCCCCGGCGACTACCCCGCGGGCAAGAGTGGCGATGTGTTGACGGTCGAGTTCACCGTGATCGGCATCCCGTGCGTCGGTCTGAACGGCGGCCCGGGAATCGCGCACAACGGCGCTTTTTCTTTCCAGGTCTTGACCGAAGACCAGGCCGAAACCGATCGCCTGTGGAACGCCATCGTTCGCAACGGCGGCCAGGAAATCGAATGCGGCTGGTGCAGGGATAAATGGGGAGTGTCGTGGCAGATCACGCCGCGCGTGCTCATCGATGCGGTCTCGGATCCCGACCGCGTAGCGGCCAAGCGCGCGTTCGACGCGATGATGCAGATGAAGAAGATCGATGTCGCGGCGATCGAGGCGGCCTGGCGGGGCTGAGGTGCATGCTGAATTCTTCATCGACCGGGGGTATCTTCGGCTCGAAGGATTTCATCCGCAAAAGCGGATGACGGCGATCCGGCGGACATTGCTCGACGAGTTCAAGCGGCTGTCCGGAGAAAGGGGCATGCCGAGGGCGCTGCACGGGCTTCCGGTCTTTCAGCAGATCGGAAAGCTTTCCTCGCTCGTGAAATACCCGGGATTGCACGAGGCGCTGATGACGCGCGAACTGGTCGACGAGGTTACCCGCCTGGCGGGACGCGCGCCCACGGCCATCCAGGGCGCGCAGCTATTGCTATCGCCCCCGCAGCAGGGCAGCTGGACGCTGGAGAACCTGAATTGGCATGTGGACGTAAAAGCCCGGCCGGCCGATCGGCTTCCCGGGATCCAGGCGTTTTTTCTCATTGACGACGTAGCGACGCATGGCGGTGCAACGCTGGCACTGGCCGGATCGCATCGGGTGGGCCAGCGGGCGACGGCCGCCGCTTCGCTTCGGGAGGCCCTGAGGACTCCCGTGGACCTGGAGCGCAAGCTTCAGGCGCTGGGCATGACCATGGTCGAGATGGCGGGGCGGGCCGGCGACGTGTTCCTGATGGACATGCGCTTGCTGCATACGCCATCCGTCAATGCGACGAAGCACATGCGCATGATGGCGACGTCCCGTTGCCTGCTGGACGGGTGACGGCGCCTTTGCCGGCCGATGGGCCGCATCCTCAGTCCTCTCGCCGCAAGTGCGGAAACAGGATCACGTCCCGGATACTGGGGCTGTCCGTCAGCAGCATCACCAGCCGGTCGATCCCGATCCCGCAGCCGGCGGTCGGCGGCATTCCGTACTCCAGCGCGCGGATATAGTCGGCGTCGTAGTACATCGCCTCTTCGTCCCCCGCATCCTTGGCCTCGACCTGCTTGCGGAACCGCTCCGCCTGGTCCTCGGCGTCGTTCAGCTCCGAGAAGCCATTGGCGATCTCGCGCCCGACCATGAACAGCTCGAAGCGCTCGGTGATCCCCGGACGGGTATCGGACGCGCGCGCCAGCGGCGACACTTCCACCGGGTAGTCGATGATGTAGGTGGGCTGCCACAGCTTGGCCTCGGCGGTTTCCTCGAACAGCGCCAGCTGCAGCGCGCCGAGGCCGGCACGGGCCAGCTGCGGGCCTTCCACGTGGGCGCCCAGCTTCTTGAGTTCGGCGCGCAGGAAGGCTTCGTCGTTCAGCTGTTCGTCGGTGTAGCCCGGTTCGGCGTACTTGTGGATGGCCTCGGCAATCGTCAGCCGGTCGAACGGTTGCGACAGGTCCACCTCGCGGCCCTGGTAGGTGAGCTTGGCGCTGCCGGTGGCGTCGATGGCGGCCTGGCGAATGAGCTTTTCGGTGAAGTCCATCAGCCAGCGGTAGTCGCCGTAGGCCGCGTAGAACTCCATCATCGTGAACTCGGGGTTGTGCCGGGGGCTGACGCCTTCGTTGCGGAAGTTGCGGTTCAGCTCGAACACGCGCTCGAAGCCGCCCACGATCAGGCGCTTGAGGTACAGCTCGGGCGCGATGCGCAGGTACATGGGCATGTCCAGCGCGTTGTGGTGGGTGGTGAAGGGCTTGGCCGCGGCGCCGCCGGGGATGACCTGCAGCATGGGCGTTTCCACTTCCAGGAAGCCGGCTTCGGTCATGTAGCGGCGGATGGAGGCCAGGGCGCGGCTGCGGGCGACGAAGGTGTTGCGCGTCGATTCCGTCATGATGAGGTCGACGTAGCGCTGGCGGTAGCGCAGCTCCTGGTCGGCGATGCCGTGGAACTTGTCCGGCAAGGGGCGCAGCGATTTCGTCAGCAGGCGTACTTCGCTCGCCTGTACCGACAGTTCGCCCTTGTTGGTCTTGAAGACCTTGCCGCGCACGCCGATGATGTCGCCGATGTCCCAGTGCTTGAAGGCGTTGTAGACCTCTTCGCCGACGAGTTCCTTGCTCAGGTAGATCTGGATGCGGCCGGTCGAATCCTGCAGGGTGGCGAAGCTGGCCTTGCCCATGACGCGCTTGAGCATCATCCGGCCGGCGACGCTGGCCTGGATGTCGGTGGCGTCGAGAGCCTCCTTTTCCTTGTCGTCGTAGAGTTCGTGCAGCTTGGCGGCCCGGTCGGCGGGGACGAAGTCGTTGGGGAAGGCCGGCCCGGCTTCGCGCAGGCGGGCGAGCTTGGCGCGCCGTTCGGCGATGATCTGGTTTTCGTCTTGCGCGGGTTCGTTGGCGGTGGGCCGGTTGTCGGTCATGGTGGCTATCGGGTCAGTATTGTCGGATGTCGTCGAGTTCGTTCTGGCCGAAATCGTCGCGTTCCAGGTAGTCGAGGATGCGGGCCGCCACGTCGGCGGGGGCGGCGAGCTGGCCGCTGCGGTGGAGCGTCTTGAAATCTTCCACGGCGGGGAAGGCATCGGGCAGGGTGGCGCGGATGCGGGCCTGCATGGGCGTGTCGATCACGCCGGGCGAGAGCGCGGCGATGCGCAGCCCCCCGGCCTGCTGCTCCAGCCTGACGGTGCGCGTGTACATGTCCAGGGCGGCCTTGGTGGCGCAGTAGACGCTCCAGCCCGCCATGGGCTGCTGGCCGGCGCCCGAGGAGATGTTGAGCACGCGGCGATCGGCGGCCGCGGGAGCGGCGCCCAGGAAGGCGGCGGTGAGCAGCATGGCTGCCGCGACGTTGACATGCAGCGCATGCGCGACGGCAGCCGCGTCCAGCACGGCGGCCTGGGCGATCGGTTCGACCGTGCCGGCGTTGTTGATGAGCCGGTAGCGGCCGGCGCCGTCGGGCAGGTCGGCGAAGAGGCCGCGGGCGACGGTCTCGGTCTGGACCGGATCGGCAAGATCCACGGCGTAGTGCCGGTGCTCGCAGCCGTGCCGGCGCGCATGCTGCGCCAGGAGCGGATGTTCGCCGCGCGATAACGTGACCAGCAGCGTGCCTGGCCGGCAGGCGGCCAGGGCCAGCGCGGCCCCCAGGCCGCGCGAGGCGCCGCTCAGTATCACGATGGCGTCGATCATGTCGCTCTTGCTCCGGGCGCCGGTCAGACGCCCTGTTTCAGGCTGGCCTCGATGAAGGGGTCTAGGTCGCCGTCCAGCACCTTCTGGGTGTTGGAGATCTCGACGTTGGTGCGCAGGTCCTTGATGCGGCTCTGGTCCAGCACGTAGGACCGGATCTGGTGGCCCCAGCCCACGTCGGTCTTGGAGTCTTCCAGCTTCTGCTGCTCGGCCATGCGCTTGCGCATTTCCAGTTCGAACAGCTTGGACTTCAGCATCTGCATGGCTTCGGCGCGGTTGCGGTGCTGCGAGCGGTCGTTCTGGCACTGCACGACGATGCCGGTGGGGATGTGGGTCATCCGCACGGCGGAGTCGGTCTTGTTGATGTGCTGGCCGCCGGCGCCGGAGGCACGGAAGGTGTCCACCCGTATGTCGGCGGGATTGACCTCGATCTCGAAGGAGTCGTCGACCTCGGGATAGACGAACACGCTGGCGAACGAGGTATGGCGGCCGCCGGAGGAATCGAAGGGGCTCTTGCGCACCAGGCGGTGCACGCCGGTTTCCGTGCGCAGGTAGCCGAAGGCGTATTCGCCCTCGATCTTGATGGTGGCGGACTTGATGCCGGCCACTTCGCCTTCGGATTCTTCCATGACCTCGGCCTTGAAGCCCTTGCGCTCGGCGTACTTGAGGTACTGCCGCAGCAGCATGGAGGCCCAGTCCTGCGCCTCGGTGCCGCCGGCGCCGGCCTGGATGTCCAGGAAGCAGTTGAGCGGGTCGGCGGGGTTGGCGAACATGCGGCGGAATTCAAGGCCGCCGACCTTTTCCTCGATGCCCTGGGCATCGGCGACGATGGATTCGAGCGTGGCGTCGTCATTGTCGGCGGCGGCCATCTCGAACAGCTCGGTGGCGTCGCGCAGGCCCGACTCGATTTCGTCGATGGTCAGGACGACGGTTTCGAGCGCTTTCTTCTCGCGGCCCAGGTCCTGGGCATGCTTGGGATCGTTCCAGACGTCGGGGCTTTCCAGTTCGGCGTTGACGACTTGCAGGCGTTCATCTTTGACATCGTAGTCAAAGATACCTCCGTAGGGCCTGCGTCCGCGCGGAGAGGTCCTGGAGTTGCGCTTCGAGTTGGTTGAGACGTTCTGCTTCCATGCTGAATTCCGGGTGATTTTTCGCGTAACCCGAAATTTTAACGTACTAATGTCAGGCGACGCCGGCGCCGCCCCGGGGGTCAGGCCGCCGATTCTCCCGCGTGCTCCACCACCAGCTGCACCGAGACCATGCCGTTCCAGTTGTTCAGGGCCAGCCGGTAGGCCAGGTCCACCGCAGGGGGCAGGGCGTCGGCGCGGCCGAACCAGATGGCGTCGAAGCGCTGATGGCCGCGTTCGAGCGCGAGTTTCAGGTGTTTTTCACCCACCAGGCGCTGGTTGCGGACGATGAAGGAATCCACGAACACTGGCGCCGGGAAGCCCGCGCCCCAGACCTGCTGGTCGAGCAGGGCGGCGACCTCGGCGTTGGCGTAGTCGGCCTCGAGCGAACCGTCGGTTTCCAGCGCCGGCTCGAACCGGGCGCGGCCGGTCAGTTCGCGCACGGCCGCGTCGAACGCCGGCACGAAGGCGGGAAAGTCTGCTTCGTGCAGCGTCAGCCCGGCGGCCATGGCGTGGCCGCCGAACTTGCGGATGAGGGAGGGATGGCGCTTGGAGACCAGGTCCAGCGCGTCGCGCAAGTGCACGTCGGGCACCGAACGGCCCGAGCCGCGCAACTCGCCCTCGCCAGCGGGCGCGAAGGCCAGCGTGGGGCACCAGAAGCGGTCCTTCAGGCGCGAGGCCACCAGGCCCACCACGCCCTGGTGCCAGGAGGCGTCGAATACGCACAGGCTGGCCGAGGAGACCGAGGGCACGGCGTCGAGCGAGGCCAGCGCCTGCTCGCGCATGCCGGCCTCGATCTCGCGGCGTTCGCGGTTCATGGCATCGAGCTCGCGTGCCAGCTTCAGCGCCTCGTCTTCGTCGTCGGTCACCAGGCAGCGTATGCCCAGGCTCATGTCGGCCAGGCGCCCCGCGGCGTTGATGCGCGGTCCCAGCGCGAAACCGAGGTCGAACGTGCTTGCCTCGCGGGCGTTGCGGCCGGCGACGGCGAACAGGGCGCGCAGCCCGGGTTGCATGCGGCCCGAGCGTATGCGCTTCAGCCCCTGGGCCACCAGCAGCCGGTTGTTGGCGTCGAGCCGGACCACGTCGGCCACCGTGCCCAGGGCCACGAGATCGGTCAGCGCGTCGAGCCGGGGGCCGTTCTCGCCGCCGAAGGCGCCGCGCTGCCGCAGTTCGGCGCGCAGCGCCAGCAGCAGGTAGAAGATGACGCCGACTCCCGCCAGGTGCTTGGAGGGGAAGCCGCAGCCCGGCTGGTTGGGATTGACGATGGCCAGGGCGTCGGGCAGGACCTCGCCGGGCAGGTGGTGATCGGTGATGATGACCTGCATGCCGGCGTCGCGGGCGGCGGCCACGCCGTCGATGCTGGCGATGCCGTTGTCCACGGTGATCAGGATGTCGGGCTTGCCGGCGGGATGGGCGCAGGCCAGTTCCACCACGGCGGGAGACAGGCCATAGCCGGTCTCGAACCGGTTGGGCACGAGGAAGTCGGCGATCGCTCCCATGGCCCGCAGGCCGCGCAAGCCCACCGCGCAGGCGGTGGCGCCGTCGCAGTCGTAGTCGGCCACGATCAGCAGCCGCTTGCGCGCCGCGATGGCGTCGGCCAGCAGCGCCGCCGCCCGGCCGGCATGGGTCAGCAGCGAGGGGGCCAGCATGGCGGCCCAGTCGGGCGCGGTTTCTTCCGGTGCGGCGACGCCACGCGCCGCCCACAGGCGGGCCAGCAGGGGATGGACGCCGGCCCGTTCCAGGCGGCGCAGGGCGGCCAGGTCGGGCTGGCGGGTCAGGATTCTCGGGGCAACCACCAGCGTTTCCAATCGTGTCGGGTTGGCGGCAGCCAGCGCAGCAGCGCCGGCCGCCGGTCGATGTGCAGCGTGACCAGCCGTTCGCGGCCCGGCAGGACCAGGATCAGCCGCCGCAGTCCGCCGGCGCGGAGCGCCGCATCCACGGGGACGAACCAGTGGCGTTCCAGGCGGGCGGCGGCATCGAGCCAGGCGCGCCAGTCGTCGGTGCGCTCGGGCAGGGCGAGGCCGGGCAGTTCGGCCAGCGCGCCGGGCAGCGCGTCCGGCTGCGCCGCGTCGGCGGGCCGCCAGGGCAGGCCATCGCGTTCGGCCAGGGTACGCAGCCAGGGCGCGCCGCCTGCAACGGCGG
>Ga0180223_1000241_pt1 | contig 86772 bp, 73 predicted proteins | sample eDN5th30CKraftOP_FD_151337 | JGI IMG/M metagenome (GOLD analysis project Ga0180223, IMG submission 151337) | Enriched Organic Plus compost microbial communities from Emeryville, California, USA - eDNA 5th pass 30_C Kraft OP (version 2) (version 2) ...
GACGCCCGGCGCATCCTCCCACGCCGCCAGCGGCAGGGTGGGGCGGGCATAGAACTCGTCGCGGTTGGCCGCGACTATCAGCGGCATGGCGTGTCCGGGGCGCCAGGCAAGGACGATCAGGCACATGGGGCAGGGCCCTGCGGTGGTGGTTCAGGCAGGGTAGGTAACTGGCGTTGGCAACTCAATAGCCGCCGTCGTCCGGGCACGGCGCACGATGAAATTTCTTTCATATTGGTACCGAAAGGCCTGTTGCACCGCGGGCGGCTGCCGTCGCCGGCGCATTTTCGGTACCATGCCGCTTTTGCCACCCGAGGTCTCCATGGAGTTCCTTCTCTACCTGGTGCTGGGTGCCTGCGCAGGCGTGCTGGCCGGGTTGTTCGGCGTCGGCGGTGGCCTGATCATCGTCCCGGTGCTGGTGTTCAGCTTCACCGCCCATGGCTTTCCCGTCGAGGTGCTGACGCAGATGGCGGTGGGCACCTCGCTGGCGACCATCGTCTTCACCTCGGTCAATTCCATCCTCGAACACCATCGCCGCGGCGCGGTGCTCTGGCCGGTGTTCCTGTGGATGACCGTGGGCATCGTCGTCGGCAGCGCCCTGGGCGCGCTGACCGCCTCGGCCATCAAGGGAGCGGTGCTGCAGAAGATCATCGGCGTCTTCGCCGTGCTCATCTCCATCCAGATGACCCTGGGCCTGCAACCCAAGGCCGGCGGCAGCCTGCCGGGCAAGGGCGGGTTGGGCGCGGCCGGCGGCTTCATCGGCTGGGCCTCGGCGATCTTCGGCATCGGCGGCGGCTCGCTGACCGTGCCTTTCCTGTCCTGGCGCGGCGTCTCCATGCAGCAGGCGGTGGCTACATCCTCGGCCTGCGGTCTGCCCATCGCCATCGCCGGGGCGATTTCGTTCATCGTGGTCGGCTGGCACCGGCCCGAGCTGCCGCAGTGGAGCTTCGGCTTCGTCTACCTGCCGGCGCTGGTGGGCATCGCCGTCACCAGCATGTTCTTCGCCCGCATCGGCGCGCGCCTGGCGCACCGCCTGCCGGCCAAGGTGCTCAAGCGCCTGTTCGCTCTGCTGATGTTCTGCATCGGCATGAGTTTCCTGATCAAACCCTAGGAGTAAGCGATGCTGCCCTATCCACAGATCGACCCCGTCGCGGTGTCGCTCGGCCCCCTGAAGATCCACTGGTACGGGCTGATGTACCTGATCGGCATCGGCGGCGCCTGGCTGCTGGCCTCGCGCCGGCTCGACCGCTTCGACCCGACCTGGAGCAAGGAGAAGCTCTCCGACCTGGTGTTCTGGGTCGCCTGCGGCGTGGTGCTCGGCGGGCGCCTGGGCTACGTGCTGTTCTACAAGCTGGACTTCTACCTGGCCAGCCCGCTGAACCTGTTCAAGGTCTGGGAAGGCGGCATGTCGTTCCACGGCGGGCTGATCGGGGTGATGCTGGCCACCTGGTGGTTCGGCAAGCGCAACGGCAAGAGCTTCTTCCAGCTGATGGACTTCATCGCCCCGCTGGTGCCGATCGGCCTGGGCGCCGGGCGCATCGGCAACTTCATCAACGCCGAGCTGTGGGGCAAGCCCACCGACGTGCCCTGGGCGATGATCTTCCCGCCCTACAGCGACCCCGCGCAGCTGCCGCGCCACCCGTCGCAGCTGTACGAGTTCGCCCTGGAAGGCATAGTGCTGTTCGCCATCCTCTGGATGTTCTCGCGCAAGCCGCGGCCGACCGCCTCGGTATCGGGCCTGTTCATCCTCTGCTACGGCTGCTTCCGCTTCTTCGTCGAGTTCTTCCGCCTGCCCGACGCCGACCAGGGCGCCGGCGGCAACGGCGGTCCGGGCTACCTGGCCTGGGACTGGCTGACCATGGGCCAACTGCTGTGCGTGCCGATGATCCTCGGCGGCATCGCCCTGATGGTCTGGGCCTACCGCCGCGCGGCGGCGAAGCCGGCGACCAACTGACGGGACGGCGGTTTTTCGTAGAAGCGGGCAAGCCCGCCTACGTCCTCCGGCAAACGCGACACCCGTAGGATGGGTTGAGCGAAGCGATACCCATCACCGAGACCGCATGGGTTTCGCAAGCTCAACCCATCCTACGAAAAGCACCTCGGTGCAGTGGGCAAGCTCGCTTCTGCCAAGCCAAGAGCCGCTCAAGCGCTATCCCAGACCTCAAAGGCATAGGCCGGCGTTTCCGCCGTAGCCTCATGCTCGATACTGGACGCCAGGTGCCAGCGGCTTTCGTCCACCTCGGGGAAGTGCGCGTCGCCCGCCGGGCTCAGGGCCACGCGGGTCAGGTACAGGCGCTCGGCCACGGGCAGGGCCTCGGCGTAGAGCTGGGCGCCGCCGATCAGCATCAGCTCCTCGGCTTCCTCCTCCCGCGCCCAGGCATCGGCGCGCTGCAGCGCAGCGTCCAGCGAGGTGAAGACCTCCGCACCTTCCAACTGCAGGCCGGCCTGGCGGCTGACCACCAGGTTGAGCCGGCCGGGCAGCGGGCGGCCGAGGGAGTCCCAGGTCTTGCGGCCCATGATGATCGGCTTGCCCAGGGTCAGCGCCTTGAAGTGCTTGAGGTCGGCCGGCAGGTGCCAGGGCAGGCGGTTGTCGATGCCGATCACGCGGTTCTCGGCGAGGGCGGCGATCATCGCCAGCGGCAGGCGGGAAGGGGCTTGGGGCATCGTGGCTCCGGTCATGTGCTCAGGGTGATCCATCGGTGGCAGAGGATACCAGCCGCTGGGCCGGCGCGTCGTTCGCGTAGGGCGGCACGCGCATGAAGAAGGTGCCGTCCTCGTTGACCTGGGTGATGCCGGTGGCCAGCACCTTGCGGTAGTCCTTGAGGCTGAACGCCAGCGTCTGGCCGGGCTGCTCGGCCTTGAGCAGCACCTGCGCGTAGGTGATGAGGATCTCGAAGATCTTCAGGTCGCCCGATTGCAGCCAGATGTACGAAGGACCGGCCAGGCTGGGCGGCTCGAAGCGCGGCGGCGGGCTGCCGGCCGGGCGGGCGAAGCGCAGGTGCAGGCCCTGCGCATCGAGCCAGGCGGCGTCGACCTTGCCGTCGATGCCCACCAGCGGGAACACCTGGTGGTAGTCCAGGCGCATGGCGTTGTCGCGCAGCAGGGCGCCGGGGCGTTGCAGGTCGACCAGCGAATCCAGGTGCAGGCCGACCAGGCTCATGGCGCCATAGGCCGGCACGCCTAGGACCTTGACCTGGTCCGGCTGGTAGAGAATCTCGTCGCCCTCCAGGCGCACGCTGCCGGCCAGGCGCAGCGGCAGCCAGGGGCCGATGCCCAGGGGCTGTACTTCGCCGCTGACGCGCAGGCGCTCGCCGTCGATGCTCATGCTGAAATTGCGCAGCATGCTCTGTGGATAAGCCAGGATGCGCTCGTTGAACAGGCTGGCCAGTTGCTGCGGGCCGAGGATCACCTCGCCCTCGGTGACCTGGATGCGCAGGTCCTGCGGGCGGTCGAAATCCACCGGCGCGCCGGCCTTCAGCGGCACCAGCCAGCCCTTGAGCTGCGGGCTGTGGAAGCCGATGCCGCCCTCGAAGTACATGTCCACGTTGTGCAGCAGCAGGCCGACGCCGTCCTGGCCGGAATCGCGTACGCCGCCCGGGCGGCTGGCGGCGTGCCCGGCGTCCGGCGGCGTCTGCTGGAACCAGCCCTGGCGCAGCAGCTGCAGTTCCTGCTGCTGGCGGTCGATGGCGCTCTGCGCCTGGGCGAGCAGGGGCAGGGCGAGGAGCAGGGGCAGCAGGCGCTTCATAGGGCTTTCTCCTGCGGGGCCGGCGCCTTCACCGGCGACACCGCGATGTGCACCATGCCGTCCTGGCGCAGGCGGATCTCGCCGTACTGCAGCTGGCGGCGGTAGTCGTAGAGGTTGAACAGCAGCGGCTGCCCGGGGCTGAGGCTGGTGAACAGGGCGTAGGCCTTGACCAGGATGGTGCGGGCCATCTTGATGTCGCCGCCCTGGATGAACATGTAGCTCTCCGGCGCCTGCAACTGCGGCCATTGCAGGCTGGCCAGGTCCTCGCCCAGCAGCAGGTCCATGCCGCCGTCGGCCAGCTTCAGGCTGCGCACGGCGAACTCCAGGCGCGGCGGCGGGAACAGGCCGTCGAGGTCGACCAGGATGCGGTTGCCGACCAGTTGCATGTGCGCGGTGTGCAGTTGCAGCACCTCTGACATCTCGATGGAGGCGGCGCTCAGCGAAGGGGTGACGTCCACGCCGTCGACGAAGATGCGTTGCGGCACCAGCGCCACCTTCAGCGGGCCGGCCTGCTCGATGCCGGTGAGCATCCGCAGCGGCCGCCAGCGGCCCTTGCGCAGCAACTCGCCACGCACTTCCTGGCCGTCCTTGCGGGTGGCCAGGACCAGGTTGCGCACCGGCGCGTCGGCGCTGCGCAGTTCGGCGTTTAGCAGGGTGGCGAGGGTGGCGTCGGCGACGAAGATGTCGCCGGCCTGGATGCGCGCGACCATGGCCCTGGGGTCGTCGAGCATCAGCGGCGTGCCCTTGGGGCCGTTGGAGCTCATGCGGATCAGCATGCGGCGGATGAAGAAGCCGATGTCGTCGTGCAGGCGGAAGTCGGTATGGCTTATCCACAGCTTAGACTCGTCGCTGTCGGAGGCGCGCTGGCCGACCTTGTCGTCCAGCTGGCGCGGCGGCACCGCCTGCATCAGTGGGGTGTCCGGGCCCCAGTCGGAGGGGCGCACCGGGGGCGTTTCCACGGCCGCCGCGTGGGCGGCGGCCAGCAGGAGCAGGGCGCAGGGCAGGACGCGCGGCATGGCGGGCCTCGTTGTTGTTGTTCTGGTTGGCTTTGGCACCCTATACCCGTGGGCGCGCCGGGTAAGCCCTTCCTTGGTTCGGTCGGCGGGCGCCGGTGTTACCGTTACCCCGGAGAGCTGGCGGGCGGACGCGGCGCGGCGCAGCGGTTATGCTTGCGCCCCAGGAACCCGTGCCGGAGACACTGTGAGCGATAGCGCCCCACCTTCCGCCTTCGACCGACTGTGGCTGTGCGAAGCCGTGCGCCTGCGCGAGGAGCAGGCCGGCCCGCTGGAGGACGCCGAGGCCAACCGCCGCGCCATCGCCGCCGGCGGCGAACTGCCCCGGCGCATCGAGAACCGCGCCCTGTGGCTGGCCGGCCGCGACGAGCTGGACAGCGCCCTGCGCCTGTGGAAACAGGGCGCGCAACTGGCCTTCTACCTGCTGATCTTCCTCGCCCTGCTTAGCGGCGCCGGCCTGGCCCTGGCCGCCCTCGGCGACGGCCAGCGCCCGGTCAACGTGTTCTGGGCCCTGGCCAGCCTGCTCGGCCTGGACCTGTTGATGCTGCTCGGCTGGGCCGCGGGTTTCGCCCTTGGCGGCGGCGAGGCGGCCGGCGCCCTGGGCCGTCTCTGGCTATGGCTGAGCGGCAAGCTGGCGCGCGATGCCCGCGCCGCGCAACTGGCGCCGGCGCTGCTGGTGCTGCTCGGCCGCCAGCGCCTGACGCGCTGGGCGCTGGGCATGCTGGTCCACGGCCTATGGCTGCTGGCCCTGGGCGCGGCCATGGTGGTGCTGTTGGCGTTGCTCTCGACGCGGCGCTACGGCTTCGTCTGGGAAACCACCATCCTCGGCGGCGACACCTTCGTTTTCCTCACCCAAGGCCTCGGCGCACTGCCTTCGTTGCTGGGCTTCCCGCTGCCGGACAGCGACCTGGTGCGCGCCAGCGGCGATGCCCTGGTGGCCAGCGAGGCGGCGCGCCACGCCTGGGCCGGCTGGCTGGTGGGCATCCTGGCGGTCTACGGCCTGCTGCCGCGCCTGCTGCTCTGGGCCTTCTGCCTGTGGCGCTGGCGCCGCGGCCGCGCGGCGTTGCGCCTGGACCTCTCGCTGCCCGGCTACAGCCTGTTGCGCGAACGCCTGCTGCCCAGCAGCGAGCGCCTGGGCGTCAACGATGCCGCGCCGGCCAGCCTGGTCGAGCCGCAGGCGCAGAACCCCGCCGCCAGCGCGGACGGCGCCCTGCTGGTGGCCATCGAACTGGACGACAGCCAGCCCTGGCCGCCGAAGCTGCCGGCCGGCGTGGCCGATGCCGGCGTGCTGGACGATGGCGCGCAACGCCGCCGCCTGCTGGAACAGCTGACCCGCTACCCGCCGGCGCGCCTGGCCATCGCCTGCGACCCGCGGCGCTCGCCGGACCGCGGCACCCTGGCGCTGATCGCCGAGTTGTCGCGCTGCGCCGGCGCCACCCGCGTCTGGCTGCTGCAGCCGCCGACGGGCAGCGGCCTGGACAGCGACCGCCTGGCCGACTGGCACGCCGCCATCGACAAGCTGAACCTGCCGCACAGCGGCGCATCGCCCCTGGCCTGGCTGGAGAGCGGACATGACTGAGCCCCTCAGGCTGGCCGTGGTCGGCCACACCAACGTCGGCAAGACCTCGCTGCTGCGCACCCTGACCCGCGATGTCGGCTTCGGCGAGGTCTCGCACCGTCCCAGCACCACCCGCCACGTCGAGGGCGCGCGCCTGTCGGTGGACGGCGAGTCGCTGCTGGAGCTGTACGACACGCCGGGCCTGGAGGACGCCATCGCCCTGCGCGACTTTCTCGACGCCCTGGAACGTCCCGGCGAGCGCCTCGACGGCCCGGAGAAGCTGCGTCGCTTCCTCGACGGCAGCGAGGCGCGCGGCCGCTTCGAACAGGAAGCCAAGGTGCTGCGCCAGTTGCAGGCCTCCGACGCCGGGCTCTACGTGATCGACGCCCGCGAGCCGGTGCTGGCCAAGTACCGCGACGAACTGGCGGTACTCGCCGGCTGCGCACGGCCGCTGCTGCCGGTGCTGAATTTCGTCGCCAGCGCCAGCCACCGCGAGGAGCAATGGCGCGAGGCCCTGTCGCGCCTGGGCCTGCACGCGCTGGTGCGCTTCGACAGCGTGGCGCCGCCGCTGGACGGCGAACGCCGGCTCTACGAAAGCCTGGCGCTGCTGCTGGAGAAGTCGCGCCCGCAGCTGGAACGGCTGATCCGGGACCACGAGGCCCAGGCCGTGGCGCGCCGCGAAGCCGGCGCCAAGCTGATCGCCGAACTGCTGGTGGACGTTGCCGCCTGCCGCGACCTGGTGCCGGGCGATGCCGAGGCCATCCGCCAGGCCACCGAAGTGTTGCGCGACCGCGTGCGCAAGCGCGAGGAAGCCTGCGTGCAGGCCCTGTTGCGCCTCTACGCCTTCCGCAAGGACGACGCCCGCGCCGCCGACCTGCCGCTGCTGGACGGGCGCTGGGGCGACGACTTGTTCAACCCCGAGACACTGCGCCAGCTCGGCGTGCGCCTGGGCGGCGGAGTCGCTGCCGGCGCCGCGGCTGGCGCGGGCATCGACCTGCTGGTGGGCGGCCTGACCCTGGGTGCCGCCACCGCCCTCGGGGCCTTGGCCGGCGGCGCCTGGCAGACCGTCGGCCATTACGGCCAGCGCCTGCTCGGCAAGCTCAAGGGCCAGCGCGAACTTTCGGTGGATGACAGCGTGCTGCGCCTGCTCGCCCTGCGCCAGCGCCAGTTGCTGGCGGCATTGCAGACGCGGGGCCATGCGGCCATGGAAGCCATCCGCGTCGATTCGCCGGAAGACAAGCAATGGCGAGAGGGCAAGCTGCCCGAGGCGCTGCGCAAGGCGCGGGCGCACCCGGAATGGTCGACCTTGAATGGCCGCAAGCGGGTGGACAAGAGCGAACGCCAGGAGCAGGTCGACGCCTTGGCTCAACAGCTGCTGGAACCGTAGGGCGTATAACCGTTCGCGGTTATACGCCGCTACACCTCCGTTGCCGCCCGCGCCTTGGCCGAGCCCTGGCGCATACCCGGCCAGTGCCAAGCCCAACAGCGAGCGGGCCGGCGGCCAAGGTCAGGCGGCGGATAACCGCGAACGGTTATTCGCCCTACGTTCAGTCGAGCGCGATCATTTCCACCGACGCCTGTCCGCCCACGATGCTCAGGATCGCCAACGAGATCGGCAGCTTGAAGCGCCGCGGCCCGGCGCTGCCGGGGTTGAGGTAGAGCACCCCGTCGCGCACTTCCTCTAGCGGCTTGTGCGAATGCCCGGCCAGCACCACGTCGAAGCCTTCGGCCCGTGGATCGATGGCCAGTTGCTTGAGGTCGTGGATCAGGTACAGGCGCAGCCCGCCCAGTTCCAGGCTCAGGGTTTCGGGGATGGCCTCGGCCCAGGCTTCGGTGTCGTTGTTGCCGCGCACCACGTCCAGCGGCGCCAGTTGGCGCAGCGCATCGAGGATCGCCGGCTTGCCGATGTCGCCCAGGTGCAGCAGGCGCTGGCAGCCGCGCAGGGCTTCCAGGGCTTCGGGGCGCAGCAAGTTGTGGGTGTCGGCGATCACGCCGACGCGCAGGGAAGTGCTCATGCATCCAGCATAAACGACGACGCCACCCGAGGGTGGCGTCGCGGCTGGCTCAGTGCTGGGCCCTGGCCGCCGGTGTTTCCGGCAGGAACCAGTTCAGCAGCAGCGCGCAGATGCCGCCGGTGGCGACGCCGGATTCCAGCACGTTGCGCAGCGCCGCCGGCATGTGCGCGAGGAATTCAGGCACCTGCGACACGCCCAGGCCGAGGGCCAGGCTGACCGCGATGATCAGCAGGGCGCGGCGGTCGAGGTGGGTGCCGGCGAGGATGTTGATGCCCGAGGCGGCCACCGCGCCGAACATGACCATGGCCGCGCCGCCGAGCACCGGCTCGGGCACCGCCTGGATCACCCCGGCGACGCTGGGGAACAGGCCCAGCACCACCAGCATGGCGGCGATCCACAAGCCGATGTGGCGGCTGGCCACGCCGGTCAGCTGGATCACCCCGTTGTTCTGCGCGAACACCGAGCTGGGGAAGGTGTTGAAGATGCCCGCCAGCAGCGAGTTGGCGCCGTTCACCAGCACCCCGCCCTTGATCCGCTGCATCCACAGCGGGCCTTCCACCGGCTGCTTCGACACCTGGCTGGTGGCGGTGACGTCGCCGATGGCCTCCAGCGAGGTGACCAGGTAGATCACCAGCATCGGGATGAACAGCGCCCAGGAGAAGCTCAGGCCGAAGTGCAGCGGCGTCGGCACCTGGAACAGCGCGGCCTGGTGCATGCCGCTGAAGTCCAGGCGGCCCAGGTAGCCGGCCAGCGCGTAGCCCACGGCCAGGGCGATGACGATGGCGCCGCTGCGCATCCACACCACCGGGATGCGGTTGAGCACCACGATGATCGCCAGCACGGTACCGGACAGCAGCAGGTTCTCGCCGTTGGCGAAGGTGCCGTTGCCCATGGCGCTGAAGCCGCCGCCCATGCTGATCAGGCCGACCTTGATCAGGGTGAGGCCGATCATCAGCACCACGATGCCGGTCACCAGCGGGGTGATCAGCCGCTTCACGAACGGCAGGATGCGCGACACGCCCATCTCCACGAAGGAGCCGGCCATGACCACGCCGAAGATGGCCGCCATCACCTGCTCCACCGGCGTGCCCTGCTTGACCATCAGCGCCCCGCCGGCGATCAGCGGGCCGACGAAGTTGAAGCTGGTGCCCTGGACGATCAGCAGCCCGGCGCCGAACGGCCCGAAGCGCTTGCACTGGACGAAGGTGGCGATGCCGGAGATGACCAGCGACATGGACACGATCAGGTTGGTGTCGCGGGCGGAAACGCCCAGCGCCTGGCAGATCAGCAGGCCGGGGGTGACGATCGGCACGATGATCGCCAGCAGGTGCTGCAGCGCTGCGAGCAGCGCGACGGGCAGGGCGGGACGGTCTTCCAGGCCGTAGACCAGGTCGCGCTGGGCCTTGTCGGCGGTGACGGGGTTCTCGAGGGAGCTCATGGCGGCAGTCCGGGAAAAAGAGCGGGATTTTACGGGCTGGGGGCGGGATCGGACAGTGCCATAGGGCAGGGATTTTTCTTTTGGAGGTGACACTAACTGTCAGGAGTGGACGATGAGAGAGGCATTATCTGTCGTTCTTCGTCATCTATGAATTGCGAGCTTTGAGAGTTGTCTAGAGAACTTTATTGATGCGGAAATTTCAGTGGCGCCCGACGGAATTTGACTACATATCTTCCTTGTCTATGGGGAATTTAATTCGTTCGGTCCGCTAGCTTCAATTGGCGGGCAGTGAACTCAAGTAAATGACTCATGGGGTTTGAAGATGAATAGATATCGTTCTTTGCAGAAGGGTTTTACTCTGATTGAACTGATGATCGTTGTGGCGATCATGGGTATTCTGGCGGCAATTGCAATTCCTCAGTATTCCGACTACACATCTCGCGGCCGAGCTGTAGCCGCTAAATCTGAGCTTGCATCGATCAAAACTGCTGTAAATGTGTGTATAGCAGAGACCGGTCAAATAGCTGGATGTAATCAGAATACTAATGGAATTCCTAACACCTTTACAGCTACTCGTAATGTGACTGGAGACTATGGAGTTGCAGACGGTGTCATTACGGCAACTTCTGGTGCGACGGATATTGATGGAGTCGCGTTGACTATTGAACTGACTCCGACTTTAGCCGCCGGGGGAGGGAATATGGTCTGGGTGGAAAGTGGGACAATCTGTAATGTTGATCGTGGACTCAGGCCTGGGCAGGGTGATTGCCCATAAAAAATTTGGTGTTCTTGATTGTTGATAATAATAAAGCCCGGTATATACCGGGCTTTATTATTAGAGCATCAGCCGTCCAGCAACGCCTTGTTCCGCACCGCCCCCTTGTCAGCACTGGTAGCCAAAAGCGCATAAGCCTTCAGCGCCGTACTGACGCGACGGGCACGCGGCTGCGCCGGCTTCCAGCCCTTCTTGTCCTGCTCGATGCGGCGGGCGGCCAGTTCTTCGTCGCTGACCAGCAGGTTGATGCTGCGGTTGGGGATGTCGATCAGCACCTTGTCGCCATCCTTGACCAGGCCGATGGCGCCGCCCGCGGCGGCCTCCGGCGAGGCGTGGCCGATGGACAGGCCCGAGGTGCCGCCGGAGAAGCGGCCGTCGGTGAGCAGGGCGCATTGCTTGCCCAGGCCCTTGGACTTCAGGTAGCTGGTGGGGTAGAGCATTTCCTGCATGCCCGGGCCGCCTTTCGGGCCTTCGTAGCGGATGATCACGATGTCGCCCGGCTTCACCTCGTCGGCGAGGATGCCCTTCACCGCAGCGTCCTGGCTTTCGAAGATCTTCGCGCTGCCTTCGAACACGTGGATCGACTCGTCCACGCCGGCGGTCTTCACCACGCAGCCGTCGAGGGCGATGTTGCCGTACAGCACGGCCAGGCCGCCTTCGGCGGAGTAGGCGTGCTCGACGCTGCGGATGCAGCCTTCGGCGCGGTCGTCGTCCAGGCTCGGCCAGCGGGTGTTCTGGCTGAATGCGGTCTGCGTGGGGATGCCGGCGGGGCCCGCCTTGAAGAAGGTGTGGACGGCTTCGTCGCGGGTCTGGGTGATGTCCCATTGGGCGATGGCGTCGGCCATGCTCGGGCTGTGCACGGTCGGTACGTCGGTGTGCAGCAGGCCGCCGCGGGCCAGCTCGCCGAGGATGGAGAAGATGCCGCCGGCGCGGTGCACGTCTTCCATGTGGTACTTCTGGATGTTCGGCGCCACCTTGCACAGCTGCGGCACCTTGCGCGACAGGCGATCGATGTCGCGCAGGTCGAAAGCGATCTCCGCCTCCTGCGCTGCGGCTAGCAGGTGCAGGATGGTGTTGGTCGAGCCGCCCATGGCGATGTCCAGGGTCATGGCGTTCTCGAAGGCCTTGAAGCTGGCGACGTTGCGCGGCAGCACGGACTCGTCGCCTTCGCCGTAGTAGCGCTGGCACAGTTCCACGGCCAGGCGCCCGGCGCGCAGGAACAGCTGCTCGCGGTCGGCGTGGGTGGCCAGGGTCGAGCCGTTGCCCGGCAGCGACAGGCCCAGGGCCTCGGTCAGGCAGTTCATCGAGTTGGCGGTGAACATGCCGGAGCAGGAGCCGCAGGTGGGGCAGGCGCTGCGCTCGTATTCGGCGACCTTCTCGTCGGAGCAGGAATCGTCCGCCGCGACCACCATGGCGTCGACCAGGTCCAGGCCGTGGCTGGCCAGCTTGGTTTTGCCGGCCTCCATCGGCCCGCCGGAAACGAACACTACCGGGATGTTCAGGCGCAGGGCGGCCATCAGCATGCCGGGGGTGATCTTGTCGCAGTTGGAGATGCAGACGATGGCGTCGGCGCAATGGGCGTTGACCATGTATTCCACGGAGTCGGCGATGATCTCGCGGCTCGGCAGGGAATAGAGCATGCCGTCATGGCCCATGGCGATGCCGTCGTCGACGGCTATGGTGTTGAATTCCTTGGCCACGCCGCCGGCCTTCTCGATCTCGCGGGCGACCAGTTGGCCCAGGTCCTTCAGGTGTACGTGGCCGGGCACGAACTGGGTGAAGGAGTTGGCGATGGCGATGATCGGTTTCTTGAAGTCTTCGTCCTTCATCCCGGTGGCGCGCCAGAGGGCGCGGGCGCCGGCCATATTGCGGCCGTGGGTGGAGGTTTTCGAGCGGTAATCGGGCATGACGAGTTCCTGCGGCTAATCAGGCATCGGTAAGAGTCTTATCGTGAGCGTCGTTCGAGGCACATGCAAACGGCAGATGGAGCTGCATGCTCGGAGGGGGCTGCAAGACGGGGCGGGGTCACCGCCCGCGCGGCCGGGGCTCACGGGCCCGCCGGGGGATGTTGGCGAGGGATGTGCAGGATTCTACGCCGGCCGCCGCCGCCAGGGAAAGGCTGATGGTCGGCGGGTGGGGGCAGCTGGAAGCCTGAAGCTGGAAGCTTGAAGAAAGAGCGGCGCCTGGAATACTTTTCCAGCTTCCAGCTTCCAGCTTCCAGCTTCCAGCTTCCAGCTTCCAGCTTCCAGCTTTGAAGCTATCAGCTATTGGGCAACAACCGCACCGTCAGACTCTTGATATAGCGGGTCTCGGCGATGGCCGGGTGCACCGGGTGGTCCGGGCCCTGGCCGCCGCGTTCCAGCAGCTGGAGGTTGCGGTCCAGGTGGCGGGCGCTGCCGAGCAGGATGTTCTGCAGGTCGTCCTCGGGCAGGTGCATGGAGCAGGAGGCGCTGACCAGGATGCCGTCCTTGGAGAGCAGGCGCATGGCCTGTTCGTTGAGGCGGCGGTAGGCGGCCTCGCCGTTCTTCAGGTCCTTCTTGCGCTTGATGAAGGCCGGCGGGTCGGCGATGACCACGTCGAAGCGCTCGTCGGCGGCCTTGAGTTCGCGCAGGGCGTCGAACACGTCGCCTTCCACGCAGGCGACCTTCTCGGACAGGCCGTTGAGGGTGGCGTTGCGCTCCACGCCGTCGAGGGCGAAGCCGGAGGCGTCCACGCACATCACGTCGCTGGCGCCGAAGGCCGCGGCCTGGATACCCCAGCCGCCGATGTAGCTGAACAGGTCGAGCACGCGCTTGCCTTTCACGTAGGGCGCCAAGCGCGCGCGGTTCATGCGGTGGTCGTAGAACCAGCCGGTCTTCTGCCCGGCCAGCACCGGGGCCTCGAAGCGCACGCCGTTCTCTTCCAGGGCGACCCACTCGGGCACTTCGCCGTAGGCGTTCTCCACGTAGCGCTCCAGGCCCTCGGCATCGCGCGCGCTGGAGTCGTTCTTCCACAGCACGGCAGTGGGCTTGAGCACCTGCAGCAGGGCGGCGAGTACGTCGTCGCGGTGCTTCTCCATGGCCGCCGAGGCGAGCTGCGCCACCAGCACGTCGCCGAAGCGGTCCACCACCAGGCCGGGGAGCAGGTCGGCGTCACCGTAGACCAGGCGGTAGAAGGGCTTGTCGAAGAGGCGCTCGCGCAGGCTCAGGGCGACGTTGAGGCGGTGTACCAGCAGCGATTTGTCGAGAACGTGCTTGGTGTCGCGGGAAACCAGGCGTGCGCAGATCAGGTTGTTGGGGCTCAGCGCCACCACGCCCAGCGGCTTGCCATTGGCCATCTCGAGGATCGCCTGGTCGCCGGCGGCGAAGGCGTTCAGCGGCGTGGCCTGGACATCCACCTCGTTGCTGTAGACCCACAGGTGGCCGGCGCGCAGGCGGCGCTCGGCGTTGGCTTTCAGACGCAAGCTGGGCAGGGTCATGGCGGTGCTCCGGGAAAAAGAGCGAGATTATAACCGCTGGCCGCCGGGGTTGCCGATGCCGCGCGGGCGTGACCAGCAGGCATAAAGTTCGCGCCGCGACTGCCGATACGGTTCTGTCTAAATCGGCAGTTCCAGAAGTCGTCCGTCTGGGTAAACTGTGCGCCCCGTCAACTTTTCCAGACCGTTCCCATGGTCCAAGAACTCTCCGCCGAACAGATCCGCCAGACCCTGCAGGGCATCAGCGTGCCGCCGCAACCGCAGATCATGGTCGACCTGCAGATGGAACAGGTCATGCCCAACCCTGACCTGAAGGCCATCGCCAAGCTCATCAGCCAGGACCCCGGGTTGTCCGGCGCGTTGCTCAAGCTGGTCAACTCGCCGTTCTTCGGCCTGGCCAACCGCATCACCTCGATCCAGCGCGCGGTCAACCTGCTGGGCAGCCGCTCGGTGATCAACCTGATCAACGCCCAGTCGATCAAGGGCGAGATGAGCGACGACACCATCGTCACCCTCAACCGCTTCTGGGACACCGCCCAGGACGTGGCCATGAGCTGTTTGACCCTGGCCAAGCGCATCGGCTACGAGTCGGTGGACGAGGCCTATGCCCTGGGGCTGTTCCACAATTGCGGCATCCCGCTGATGCTCAAGCGCTTCCCGCACTACATGGCGGTGCTGGAGGAGGCCTATGCCAGCGCCAGCGACGAGCGCCGCGTGGTGGACACCGAGAACCGCGTGCTGAACACCAACCACGCCGTGGTCGGCTACTTCACCGCGCGCTCCTGGCGCCTGCCGGAGCACGTCTGCGAGGCCATCGCCAACCACCACAACGCGCTCACGGTGTTCAGCGAGGAAAGCAGCCGCAACACCCAGCTGAAGAACCTGCTGGCGATCCTCAAGATGGCCGAGCACATCTGCGGCTCGCACCGCATCCTCGGCAACCAGCCGGAGGACCACGAGTGGGAGAGCATCCGCGCCCTGGTGCTGGATTACGTGGGGCTGACCGAATACGACTTCGAGAACCTGAAGTCGAGCATCCTCGAACTGGGCGTGGGGCAGGGGAGCTATTAGGGATCGCGGATGGGTCCGCTCCTGCGATCGTGCTTCCCCGCAACCGTAGGGCGTATAACTGTTCGCGGTTATACGCCGTTGGCAGGAACACCGATGCCCTTTAAGAGCGCCCTCTCCCCAACCCTCTCCCGCAAGCGGGAGAGGGGGCTGTCCTGAGCAGCGTCGAAGCCAGGCACCATCCTCATACCCCCGGGAGCCCAGAAAACAACGTAGGAGCGGGCCCTGCCCGCGATTCGCGCGCAGGGCGCGCTCCTACAAGTGCAAGAGAACCGACCGAAGTGCGCCAAGGCGCGGGACAGCACAATGAAAAAGCCGGGCATCTGCCCGGCCTTTTCATGAACGCGGCGCTTTAGTCGAGCATGTCGCTGAAGCGCTCGTCCTTCTTGTACACCAGCGGCTGGGCGAAGCCCGGCACGCTCATTTCCTCGGCGCCGATGCGGATGTCGCGGTCGTCGATCATGTCGTTGCCGAAGTTGTAGATGATGTCGAACTGGCCCTTGAGCGCCTGTTCCTCGTAGCGCTGGGCGGCGGCGCGGGTTTGCTCGCGGCGCGCCTGGTAGGCGTCGAAGGCGGTGGCGCCGTGGCGCTTGCGCAGCATCTTCTCGGCCAGGCGTGGGGAGAGCAGCACGCCGGTGGCGTTGTTGCCGCCGAAGCCCTTGGAGTTGATGAAGCAGACGTCCAGGTCGTCGCGGCGGCGGTCCTTGTTGGACAGCGCGATGCGATCCTTGTGCACGTCGGCGGCGAAGGTCTCGACGGTCTTGATGCCCGGCAGCAGGCCGTACTTGAAGGTGCCCAGGGCGGAGACCAGCTGGTCGGCGCTGGCGGTGGCCAGGGAGTGGCCAACGAAGGCCTTGACCGCGGCCACCGGCCAGTCGGCGATGCCGAAGGCCTTGGCCACGCGGTCGAGGATTTCCGACTCGGTGACGCGGTTGGCCGGGGTGCTGGAGCCGTGGGCATGGACGAAGCTGTGGCGGCGCACGCCTTCCTCGCCGACGATCTGCATGGCGGCGGCCACGGCCTTGGCCATGGTCAGGTAGTTGCCCGGGCCGGGGGCGGAGATGGATTTCTTGAAGCCGTCGGCGTTGATGAAGACGTCGGTCACCGCGCCGTGGATGTCGGCGCCCAGCTCCAGGGCCAGGGCGTCGTCCATCAGCACCACGTACTGGCTGGATTCGGCCAGGGTGAAGCCGCAGTTCTCGCCGAACGGACGGCTGGCGCGGCGGAAGTCCACGTCCGGGCGGCCCTCGATGTTGCGCAGGCCTTCCTCGGTGGCCAGGGCGCTCATGGCCGCGTAGCCCTCGACTATTTCCGAGGTGATCGGCGCTTCGCTGTTGCCCACCACGACCACCCGCGCCTGGCCGGAGGTGATGGCCTCGATGCCTTTCTGCAGGTTGTAGAGGAAGGTGGCGCAGGCGCCGGTGACGCTGCCGGTGAGGCCGACGCTGCCCAGCACGTAGGCGTTGATGAAGTCCGTGGGCATGCTGTTGAAGCCCAGCGGCAGCTGCTTGGCGCTGACGCGGTGGCCCTTCAGACGCGACTGCAGCAGGCCGCCGAAGCCGTTGTCGTCGAGCTGGCTCATGATGCTGCTGGAGAACACGGCGATTTCGTCGGGCTGCACGCGGTCGACGATGCGCTGCCAGTCGATGCCCACCGAGCGGATCGCGTCGGTGGCGCCCACCACGGCCATCTGCAGGCCGCGCGGGTGGAAGCGCGAGGCGTACAGCTCGCCCGGCTCGAAGCCGGTGGGCAGCTGGCCGGCGGACTTCACCGGCATCTCGCGGTAGCTGTCGACCTTGACCTCGACGCTGTCGTGCAGGGTGACGCGCACCTGGTTGTCGGCCAATTCTTCCACCGACCAGTTGGCCGGCAGTGGCTCGGGCAGTTGCTTGCGCGCGGTGGTGAAGCTCAGCGGCTGGGTGCCGTCGGCTTCGAGGGTGAGGTTCTTGTGCCAGTGCGCGGCATCGACGTCGAAGTACTGCTTCTCGATGCGGCGGATCAGGGTGGAGCCGAGGATCTGCGCGGCATGCCGCCGCTCGATGGCGGCCAGGTCCAGGCGCGCGCCGTCGGCGGCGTCCAGGTAGTGGCCGTCCTCGAACTTCACCAGCTTCATCATCACGGCCAGGCCGGCGAGGGTCTGCTGGCGGGCCTGCTCGTCCAGGGACTCCAGGACGGTGCGACGGAACGCATGGTGGAAGGAACTGCGACCCGCGGCGTTATACCCACCAAAACCAACGATGACCGGTAGTCGAGACATCTCTCGCAAACTCCTTCATATAGGCCCGTCCTGTGCAGGACCGGATGGCGCGACCAGGGTGCACGCGAGGCGCAGGGAGGCGACATCACGGATCAGGGGCACAAGCCCGGCGGCAGCTCTGTGATTGGAATGCTTATGCTGACGAGGATGATGACTGCCGAGTCACGCTTTTGGCCAGGGATTGACGGCGAAAGGCGACGAACTTGCCAGGAAGGAGGGGATGGAACGGATGCGCGAAGGCGCCGGGAGCCGGTGTGGCTCCCGGGCGGGGTTGCAGAACGGACTCAGCGGTACTCGATGCCGGGTTTTTTGGTGCTGACGCGGGTGCCGGACTTGCCCTGAGTGATGGCCACGATGTTTTCCAGCGAGCCGATCACCGCGTCCTTGCCGGTGGCGCGGGCGAATTCGGCGGCGGCTTGCACTTTCGGGCCCATGGAACCGGCGGCGAAGCCGAGGCGTTCCAGTTCGTCCGGGTGGGCCTGGGCGATGGCCTTCTGCGTCGGCTTGCCCCAGTCGATGTAGGCCGCGTCCACGTCGGTGGCGATGATCAGGATGTCGGCATCCAGTTCCTGGGCCAGCAGCGAGGAGCACAGGTCCTTGTCGATCACCGCTTCGACGCCGGAGAGTTTCTTGCCGGAGTCGTCGTACATGGTCGGGATGCCGCCGCCGCCGGCGCAGATGACGATGGTGCCTTTCTCCAGCAGCCATTTCACCGGGCGGATCTCGAAGATGCGCTTGGGCCGCGGGCTGGCCACCACGCGGCGGAACTTGTCGCCGTCCGGGGCGATGCTCCAGCCTTTCTCCTTGGCCAGGGCTTCGGCTTCTTCCTTGGTGTAGACCGGGCCGATCGGCTTGGTCGGATGCTGGAAGGCCGGGTCCTTGGCGTCCACCTCGACCTGGGTGAGGATGGTGGCGAAGGGCACTTCGAAGGGCAGCAGGTTGCCCATTTCCTGTTCGATCATGTAGCCGATCATGCCCTCGGTCTCGGCGCCGAGGACGTCCAGCGGGTACGGCGTGACCTTGTCGTAGGCGGCGCCCTGCAGGGCCAGCAGGCCCACTTGCGGGCCGTTGCCGTGGGCGATCACCAGCTCGTTGCCAGGCGCCACTTTGGCGATCTGTTCGGCGGCGATCCTTACGTTTTCACGCTGGTTGGCCGCAGTCATGGGTTCGCCACGACGCAGCAGGGCGTTGCCGCCCAATGCGACGACGATACGCATAGTCATTTCCTCCTGAAGCTGAAGACGCCCCCGGGCCGGCAGGCCGGGCCCGGGGGGCGCATCCGTCGATCACATGTCGGCGAGGGTCGAAACGAGGATCGCCTTGATGGTATGCATGCGGTTCTCCGCTTGCTCGAAGGCGATGTTGTACGGGGATTCGAAGACGTCTTCGGTGACTTCGATGCCGTTCTTCAGGTTCGGGTACTGGGCGGCGATCTGCTGGCCGACCTTGGTTTCGCTGTTGTGGAAGGCCGGCAGGCAGTGCATGAACTTCACGCGCGGGTTGCCGGCGGCTTTCATGATGTCCAGGTTGACCTGGTAGGGCAGCAGTTCCTTGATGCGCTCGCCCCAGGCTTCCACCGGCTCGCCCATGGAAACCCAGACGTCGGTGTGGATGAAGTCCACGCCCTTGACGGCTTCCTTCGGGTCTTCGGTGAGGGTGATGCGGGCGCCGCTTTCCTCGGCGAATTTCTTGCAGGCGGCGACGTGTTCGTCGCTCGGCCACAGCGCTTTCGGCGCGGCGATGCGCACGTCCATGCCGAGCTTGGCGCCGATCAGCAGCAGGGAGTTGCCCATGTTGTTGCGGGCGTCGCCCAGGTAGGCGTAGGCGATGTCGTGCAGCGGCTTGTCGCTGTGCTCGCGCATGGTCAGCACGTCGGCCAGCATCTGCGTCGGGTGGTACTCGTCGGTCAGGCCGTTGAACACCGGTACACCGGCGTACTGCGCCAGCTCCTCGACGATCTCCTGCTTGAAGCCACGGTACTCGATGGCGTCGTACATGCGGCCGAGCACGCGGGCGGTGTCCTTCATGCTCTCCTTGTGGCCGATCTGCGAGGAGTTGGGGTCGATATAGGTGACGTTGGCGCCCTGGTCATAGGCGGCGACCTCGAAGGCGCAGCGGGTGCGGGTGGAGGTCTTCTCGAAGATCAGGGCGATGTTGTTGCCCTTGAGGTGTTGCTGCTCGGTGCCGGTGTACTTGGCGCGCTTGAGGTCGCGGGACAGGTCGAGCAGGTAGCGCAACTCGCGGGTGCTGTGGTGCATCAGGCTGAGCAGGTTGCGGTTGTGCATGTTGAAAGCCATGTTCTTTCTCCTTGTGGGATGGGATCGGCCCTCGTCAGTACAGCTTGTGGCTGGCGGGGCGGGCGGCCCTGGCCGGGGCCGCCGCATTGAGTAGGGTGGGCTGTGGCGATCAGTAGTCGATCGGGTCGCGGATGATCGGGCAGGTCATGCAGTGGCCGCCGCCACGGCCGCGGCCGAGCTCGCCGGCGCTGATGGTGATGACTTCCACGCCGGCCTTGCGCAGCAGCGTGTTGGTGTAGGTGTTGCGGTCGTAGCCGATGACCACGCCGGGCTCGACGCAGACCACGTTGTTACCGTCGTCCCACTGCTCGCGCTCGGCGGCGAAGCTGTTGCCGCCGGTCTCGACGATGCGCAGTTTCTTCAGGCCCAGGGCCTCGGCGACCACGCTGATGAAGTCCTTCTCCTCGCGCTGCACGTTGATGCCGTAGGGGCTCTTCTCGTCCGGGCGCAGGGTGAAGGCGACGATTTCCTTGACCACTTCCGGGAAGACGGTGACCAGGTCGCGGTCGCAGAAGCTGAACACGGTGTCCAGGTGCATGGCCGCGCGGGACTTCGGCAGGCCGGCGACTATGACTTTCTCGACCGCGCCCTTGGCGAACAGCGACTGGGCGACCTGGCCGATGGCCTGGCGGGAAGTCCGCTCGCCCATGCCGATCAGCACCACGCCGTTGCCGATGGGCATGACGTCGCCGCCTTCGAGGGTGGAGGAGCCGTGGTCCTTGTCCGGGTCGCCGTACCAGATTTCGAATTCGGCGTTGGTGAATTCCGGGTGGAACTTGTAGATGGCGGTGGTCAGCAGGGTTTCCTGGCGACGCGCCGGCCAGTACATCGGGTTCAGCGTCACGCCGCCGTAGATCCAGCAGGTGGTGTCGCGGGTGAACTGGGTGTTGGGCAGCGGCGGCAGCAGGAAGCTGGAGTGGCCCAGGTAGTCGCGGAACATCTTCAGCGGCTTGGAGCCTTCGCTTTCCGGGATGTCGTCGGCGGTCACGCCACCGATGAGGAATTCGGCCAGTCGTCGCGGCTCGAGGCCTTCCAGCCAGGCGCGCAGTTCGTGGGTCAGGCCCAGGCCGACGCTGTCGGCGGTGATCTTGCGATCGAGGATCCATTTCAGCGCTTCGGGGTTCTGGACGGTCTCGGTCAGCAGGTTGTGCATTTCCAGGACGTCGACGCCGCGCTCGCGCATCTTGGTGACGAAATCGAAGTGGTCGCGCTTGGCCTGGTTTACCCAGATTACGTCGTCGAACAGCAACTCGTCGCAGTTGCTAGGGGTCAGGCGTTGGTGGGCAAGACCGGGCGAGCAGACCATCACTTTGCGCAATTTGCCAGCTTCGGAGTGGACGCCAAGTTTGGTTTTTTCCGTGCTCATGAGTGTCTCCAGTGATGTCACAGAGTGAGGAAGCCGTCGTAGAGGCCATACGCCGCGATCAGCGCGCCGATCACGACACCTGCGAAGATGAGCTTCTCGACGTTGGTGAAGATCGGTTGGCCGACTTCACGTTTCGCTTTCGCGAAGAGGATGACGCCTGGTGCGTACAGCAGCGCCGACAGCAGCAGGTATTTCAGGCCGCCGGCGTAGATCAGCCAGACGGCGTAGATCACCGAGATGCCCGCGATGATCAGGTCCTTGTTGCGCTCGCCCGCATCGTTCTCGTAGGTCTCGCCGCGCACCGCCAGCAGCAGGCCGTAGGCCGCGGACCAGAAGTACGGGATGAGGATCATCGAGGTGGCCAGCAGCAGCATCTTGGTGTACGGGTCCATGCCGCTCGGGTCGCCCGAGGTGAAGAAGACGATGATCAGGAAGACCTGCACGCAGATGTTGGTCAGCCACAGGGCGTTGGCCGGCACCTGGTTGGCGTTCTCCTTGCGCAGGAACTCCGGCATGGTGTGGTCCTTGGCCGCGGCGAACATGATCTCGGCGCACAGCAGCACCTAGGACAACAGGGCACCGAGCAGGGAGATCAGTAGGCCGACGCTGATGAGTATCGCGCCCCAGTGACCGACCACGTGCTCCAGCACCAGCGCCATCGACGGGTTCTGCAGCTTGGCCAGTTCCGGCTGGGTCATCACGCCCATGGACAGCACGTTCACCAGCACCAGCAGCAACAGCACGGTGATGAAGCCGATGACCGTGGCCTTGCCGACGTCGGCGCGTTTTTCCGCGCGGGAGGAGAAGATGCTCGCGCCCTCGATGCCGATGAACACCCACACGGTGACCAGCATCATGTTGCGCACCTGGTTCATCACGCTGCCCAGCTCGGGATTGCTCTTGCCCCAGATGTCGGAGGTGAAGATGTCCAGCTTGAAGGCGAACAGGCAGATCAGGATGAACAGGAACAGCGGCACTATCTTGGCGATGGTGGTGATGGTGTTGATGAACGCCGCTTCCTTGATCCCGCGCAGCACCAGGAAGTGCAGGGCCCACAGCAGCACCGACGCCGCGATGATCGCGGGGAGGGTGTCGCCCTTGCCGAAGACCGGGAAGAAGTAACCCAGGGTGCTGAACAGCAGCATGAAGTAGCCGACGTTGCCCAGCCAGGCGCTGATCCAGTAACCCCAGGCCGAGGAGAAGCCCATGTAGTCACCGAAACCGGCCTTGGCGTAGGCATACACACCGCCGTCGAGGTTGGGTTTGCGGTTGGCGAGGGTCTGGAAGACGAAGGCCAGGGTCAGCATGCCGACCGCGGTGATGGCCCAACCGATGAGAATGGCGCCGACGTCTGCACTGGCGGCCATGTTTTGCGGGAGAGAGAAGATCCCCCCGCCGACCATGGAACCGACGACGAGGGCGGTAAGTGCCCCAAGTCGTAGTTTTTGGCTGCTTTCTTGCGACATTTTCGGAATCTCCCTATAGGAGTTGGAGAGTGTAGTCATTAGGCGCCGACTGTCAGGGAACCCCCCTGACCTAAATCAATAGCCTGCTAACAAATGTTTCCAACTGCGCAGCGGTGCCGGGCCGCATGAATAGGAACGATAGGAGAGGTTTGCCGATATCGCCTGATTTAGAGGGGATTCATGTGAAATCCGGATGGCGTTTCGGTGACCGGCAGGCTTTCTATTGATTGCGTGAATGGATTCCCGCGTCGGGGCATGAATCGGAAAAATCTGTCAGAACTTGTTGCAGGCTTCAGAGAGGCAGAAAAAAGCCCGGCATGGCCGGGCTGCTTTCTATAAGGAGGTGCCCATACAGGGTCGCTGCACAGGCGGCGCGCCCACCGTGCGGAGGGGCGCAGGGCCGGGTGGCCGAAGGGACACCGCCGGGCTTGTGGCCTGGCGGGCGCCACGACGCGGGGCCGGGGCGAGAAGGATGCGCAAGGCACCGGGGGGCGTGTGGCAAGCTCCGTGCCATACGCGAGGTGCGCTGGAGCGCCCATGTGGCCTGGGGTTCAGCGGGTGGGTAGGGCCGGCGTCGGCAAGATTCCGCTTATGCGTCGGCTTCTTCGGCGGGATTCCCGCCAGTGCCACTGAACAGCAGCCCATGTTTGCGCAGCTTGTCATGCAAGGTCTTGCGCGGGATGCCCAGGGCCTCGGCCAGGCTGCGTAGCGAGGCGTGCTGGTTGGCCATCTCCGCGGCGATCAGGGCGCGCTCGAAGGCTTCCACCTGCTCGTTCAGGGAGTTGCCGGAAATCGCCGCCGGCACCTGTGCGGCCTGTTCGTCCAGGCCAAGGTCCAGGCCCAGGGCGAAGCGTTCGGCGACGTTCTGCAGTTCGCGCACATTGCCCGGCCAACTGTGGCCCAGCAGTTGCGCTCGTTGCGCGCTGGCGAGGCTGCGCGAAGGGAGGCCATGGCGTTGTGCGGCGAGTTCGGAGAAGTGCTGGAACAGCAGCAGGATGTCTTCGCCGCGCTCGCGCAGCGGCGGAATGCGCAGGCTGGCGACGTTCAGGCGGTAATAGAGGTCGGCGCGGAAACGCCCGTCGTCGGCGGCCAGGCGCAGGTCTTCCTTGGTCGCGGCGATGATGCGGATGTCCAGCGGGATCAACTGGTTCGAGCCCAGGCGCTCGACCACCCGCTCCTGCAGCAGGCGCAGCAGCTTGACCTGCACGTCCAGGCTCATGCTCTCGATCTCGTCGAGGAACAGGGTGCCGCCGTTGGCGAACTCGAATTTGCCGATGCGGCGCTTCTGCGCACCGGTGAACGCGCCCTGCTCGTGGCCGAACAGCTCGCTTTCCACCACCGACTCGGCCAGGGCGCCGGCGTTGATGGCGACGAAGGGGCCGTTGCGTCGGTTGGACAGGTCGTGCAGCGCACGGGCCACCACTTCCTTGCCGGAGCCGGTCTCGCCGAGGATCAGCACGTCGGCCTGCAGGCCAGACAAGGCCGCCACCTGCTCCTGCAGGCGCTGCATGCCGGCCGACTGGCCGACCAGGCGCCCCTTCAGTTCCTTGCGCTCGGCCAGGGCCATGCGCAGGCTGCGGTTCTCCAGTACCAGGCGACGGACCTCCAGGGCGCGGCGCACGCTGTCGAGCAGGGCGTCGCTGGGGAAGGGCTTCTCGAGGAAGTCATAGGCGCCAGCACGCATGGCCTTGACCGCCAGGGGGACGTCGCCGTGCCCGGTGATCAGGATCACCGGCAACTCCGGGTCCTGGGCATGCAACTGTTCCAGCAACTGCAGGCCGTCGACGCCAGGCATGCGGATATCGCTCACCACCACGCCCGGCCAGTCGCGCGCGAGGCTGGCGTCCAGTTCCCGGGCATCGCCCAGGCTGGTGGCGCGGAAGCCGGCGAGGTCGAGTGTCTGGCCCAGTGCCTGGCGCAGGTGGGGGTCGTCGTCGATCAACAGGACCTGGGTGTCGGCTGCGAATGCGGCACTGCTCATGCGCGGGTTTCCTCCTGGGGCGTCGGCATCACGCCGGGGACTCCCGGCAACAGGTGCAATTGTACGAGAGCGCCGCCCTCGGGGTGATTGCCCAGTTCCAGGCGGCCGCCGAGGGCGCGTAGCAGGGTGTCGCAGATGGCTAGGCCAAGGCCCAGGCCCTTAGCGCTGGTCTTGGTGGTGAAGAAGGGTTCGCGGGCGTGGGCCAGGGCTTGTTCCGAGAAGCCAGGGCCGTTGTCGCGCAGGTACAGGACGATGCCGTCCGGCTTCTGCTCGGCCGTGAGCCAGAGACGCCGCGGCGGGGCCTTCTCGCTGAGGGCGTCGAGTGCGTTGGAGAGCAGGTTGGCGAGGATCTGCCGCAGGCGCGTTTCCCCGGCCTGCACCCAGATCGGCGCGTCGGGCAGGTCACGCTGCAACTCGACGTTCATCGCCTGGCGCCGGCTGGCCACCAGAGCCAGGGCATCGTTGATCGCCGGTTGCAGGGCTACGTTCTCCGGCGCACGCCGCGCACCGCGGGCATAGGCCTTGAGATGGGCGATGATCGAGGCCATGCGCTCGGTCAGTGAGCTGATCTGATCGAGATTGCCGCGGGCGTCGTCGAGGCGCTGGTGGTCGAGCAGCACCCGGGCGTTGTCGGCGTAGCTGCGGATGGCGGCGAGCGGCTGGTTGAGCTCGTGGCTGATGCTCGCCGACATAGTGCCCAGGGCAGTCAGTTTGCCGGCCTGGACCACTTCGTCCTGGGCGTGCATCAACTCGCGTTGGGCCTGCTCGCGGTCGTGTACCTCCTGCTGCAGACGGGCGTTGGCATCTTCCAGTTCCTGGGTGCGCTCCAGTACGCGCATCTCCAGCTGGCGCTTGGCCTGGGCCTCCAGGGCGATGCGCTCGAGATAGTGACGGCGGCTGATGCTCAGCAGGGCGAGCAACAGCAGCAGGGTCATGAGGGTTGCGCCGCCTATCAGCAGCACGCTGCGTACTGGCCTGTCGATCTGCGCCTTCGGCGTATAGATGCTCACCGTCCAGCCGGTTTCCGGAAGTTCGCGGCTGAGGCTGATCCAGCGTTTCTCATCGATTCGCAGCGGCTTGGGATCGAGCACCGGATAGGGAATGTTCTCGGCGATCTCACGCCGCTTGGCTGGCGACAGTGGACGGCTGGCATGGAAACGCCAGGCGCTATTGGAGGAAAGGATGACCACGCCATTGCTGTCGGTGACCAGCAGTTGCTCCGGGGTATTGCCCCAGAGCTGTTCCATGTGTTCCAGGTCCAGCTTGACCACCAGCACGCCCAGCAATCTGTCGGGATCCCGGACTTCGCTGGCGAAGTAGTAGCCGCGCCGGTTGGAGGTGGTGCCGAGGCCGAAGAAGCGCGCCGGTTTACCCTGGATCGCCTCCTTGTAGTAGGGGCGGAAGGCGAAGTTGCGGCCGACGAAGCTGTCCGGCTGGTCCCAGTTGGAGGCGGCCTGGGTCTGCCCGTCGGGGCGCATCAGGTAGATGACGTCGGCACCGGTGCGCTGGCGGATCTCCGCCAGGCGGGCGTTCGCCGTGTCCCTCGTTTCCAGGTCTTCGGTCTGCCGCAGGGTGGCCCGTAGCGCCGGCAGCTCGCTGAGGATCGGCGGCAGGTCCTCGTAGCGACGCAGCGTGCCGAGCAGGTTGCCGACGTAGAGGTCTAGGGTCTGCTGGTTCTGCTCGGCGAGTTGTTCGCTGTAGTAGCTCTGCGCGAAGTAACGTAACGGCCAGAGCAGCAGGGCAAGCAGGATCAGCAACAGCAGGAGGTTCGGCCAGCGATGCAGGTGCGGTTTCATTGACATGCCTCTGGCATGGGGCAGTACGTACTACTATGCCGTCAATGCGGCCGATCGGTCGGCCATTCTGTCACAGCTGACAGGTGACTGAGCGTCGGACTTGGGCGAGCAGGTGGTCGATAGTCCGGGAACATATGAAGCTGTCCACAGTCACAGACTGTTCGTTATGTGTGTTACTTGACCTGACTTGCTGGGAAGCTGCGCTCGGAATGGCCAGGCCTTGGAGAGTCGCATGCTCCTCATGCTGACATAGGCCAGTTCCCTCCGGCAGATTGTGGGTTGGGGCAGTATTGCCTGAAAATATCTAGTAAATTGTCGCGCCGTTTGAGGTTCGCCATTGTCGTGGCGGTTCTGGTAGCCGATGCTGCCGGTCGCAGACGGCTCTTGTGTGAATCGGTTCAGGGCGTCATCAAAAATTAGGAAGGTTGACTTGGAGAGTGATCGATGAGCCCAGATTTGGCCCACGCCATGGGGCCCCATCGGCTAGTGGCCAGCTTGCTTCGCAATCGCAGGTTGATCCTACAGATGACCCGGCGCGAGGTGTTGGGTAGATACAAGGGGTCGTTCATGGGGGTGGCATGGTCATTCTTCACACCGATTCTGATGCTTGCTGTTTACACCTTCGTTTTTTCCGAGGTGTTCAAGGCACGGTGGGGGGTAGGTGACGCTGGAGAGAGCAAAGCGGAGTTCGCCATCATGCTATTCGTCGGCATGATCGTTCACGGGCTGTTCGCCGAATGTATCATCCGTTCGCCCAGTGTCATTTCCTCCAATGTCAACTATGTGAAGAAGGTGGTCTTTCCGCTGGAAATACTACCATTGGTTGTCCTGGGATCGGCGCTCTTTCATATGGTCATCAGCCTGCTGGTGTTGCTGCTGGCTCAACTGGTTTTCAGCAAGGCATTGCCCTGGACTGCCATTTTCTTCCCGCTGGTGATTCTTCCGCTGGTACTGGGGGCGGCTGGTTTTGCCTGGCTGTTGTCATCGCTGGGAGTGTTCATCCGCGATATCGCCCAAGTCACCGGTATCGCCAGCACGGTACTGTTGTTCTTGTCGCCTGTCTTCTTTCCTATTTCCGCCTTGCCGGCCAAGTATCAGGTTTGGCTGCAGTTGAATCCGCTGACTTTCATTATTGAGGAGAGCCGTAGGGTACTGGTGCTTGGGCGGTTGCCCGATTTGCAAACGTTGGGGATTCACTTTGTCTGCGGTGTGCTGATTGCCTGGCTGGGGCTCTGGTGGTTCCAGAAGACTCGCAAGGGGTTCGCCGATGTCCTCTGAATTGCCACTGACACCCCAGTTGTCGGAGGTGAAACCGGTATTCGAGCCTGCGATTTCCGTATCCGGCCTGAGCAAACGCTACGAGATTTACGAAAGGCCGCATGATCGTCTGAAGCAGTTCCTATTGCCTGGCTTGCGTCGCATGATCGGTCTAGATCCCGGGCACTATTTCCGGGAGTTCTGGGCACTCAATGATGTGTCGTTCGAGATCGGTCGAGGTGAAACGGTTGGTATCATCGGGCGTAACGGTTCGGGGAAATCCACACTGTTGCAGATGATCTGCGGCACACTCTCTCCGACCCACGGCTTGGTCAGGACCCATGGGCGGATAGCTGCACTACTTGAGCTGGGGGCAGGGTTCAATCCGGAGTTTACCGGGCGGGAAAACGTCTATCTCAATGGTGCGATCCTTGGTCTGAGCCATGCGGAAATTGCCGCGCGGTTCGATGACATCGTAGCCTTCGCCGATATCGGTGAGTTCATCGATCAGCCTGTGAAGACCTATTCCAGTGGCATGTATGTGCGTCTGGCGTTTGCCGTCTCCATCAACGTCGCGCCGGATATCCTTATTATTGACGAGGCTCTTTCGGTTGGTGATGCCCGCTTCCAGGCCAAGTGCATGAAGCGTATCAAGACTATCCAGGAAGAGGGCACTACGATTCTGTTCGTTAGCCATGATGTCACTTCGGTACGCACCTTGTGCGATCGTGCCATTTGGATAGATTCCGGACGTCTGCGTATGGACGGTGATGTTTTTCCAGTCACGGGCAGCTTCATGGAGTATCTGTTCGACAGTAGCTCCGGGGAACTGCTGGAGCCAGGGGGAGGGCTAGTGATCGAGGCAGGGCCACTAGAAGAAGAGGAGCGTTACGACTCCCGGCCGGTGACCCACTGGGGATCCCACATTGGCTGTATAACTAGCGCCGGTATCTACCGGACAAATGGCTTGAAGGTGGATGTTTTCGAGCTAGGTGAGATGCTGGAGGTGCGTATCGCCATTCGTGTGCCGCCGGAGGTCCCGCGTGAAGATCTTGTCGTGGCGTTTTCCATCAAGGACCTCAAGGGCAGCGATCTGATAGTGTCTTCGACTCAGGACTGGGAGGACCTGTCCTTTACTAGTGGTGACAGCTACTTGGTGAGCTTCCGCTTCAGAAACCCTTTAGTGACAGGGCGTTATCTGCTGGTTGGTGCTGTCGAGGACCGTTCCTCCCCGGCTATTCATTACTACGAATACCTCGAGGGGGCGCATTATTTCTCCTCGATAGCGGATGCCCGTTTGTTTGGACTTTTCCAACCAGAAATTCAACAGGAAGTGGTTGAGATTTTATGAGTGACATCGCGATCAATGACAAAGCCTACTGGGACAATCGGTTCCAGACCAACTGGGAGTCCAATCATGGGCGGGAGCAGTCTCGCTTCTTTGGCCAATTGGCGGTCTCTCAGCTACCTTCTTGGTTTTCGCAACTGGTGCGTGCGCAGAAACTGACGATTTGCGATTGGGGTTGCGCCGAAGGCGATGGCACTGATGTCCTGAGTGGTCTGTTTGGACCCGAACTGGTGAGCGGCATCGACTTCTCCTCTGAGGCGATCGAACGTGCGCGTTCGGCTTATCCGCACATTCGTTTCTCCGTCGAGGACTGGACCGAGAGCCCTGTTCCGGAAGGAGCCTACGATGTCGTTTTCTCTTCCAATACACTGGAACACTTCCATAATCCGGTCGCGACGCTGGAGAGGCTTCTGCCCGTGGCTCGCAAGTGTGTTGTGCTGTTGCTGCCCTTCCGTGAGATGGAGCGGCATCCCGAGCACTATCACACCTTCCTGGCGTCCAATGTTGCGTATGCACCTTCCGCCGATTTTGTGCTGGCCCACGCTTCGGTCATCGATTCGGGGGCTCAGGTTCCGAGCTATTGGCCAGGCTATCAGATTCTGTTGATCTATGTCCGCCCGGACTTTGCCGCAGATGCCGGCATTGTCCTACAGGATATCGTCATGGCTGATGAGCGCTTCCTTGAATGGAATGGCCGTCTGCATGCCTTGGAGCAGGGGGTCGCCGAGCGCGATGGGGTCATCTCCGAGCTGAACCGGGTACTGGTCGAGCGTGATACACATATTGCTGCAATGACCCAAGAGGCTGTTGCGCTCGAGCGGCAGGCTCGTGACGAGAAAGAGCGTGCCTTAGAGAACTATCGCAAGACCGCGAAGCAGCAACAGGAACTTACCGAGTTGCGTGAGGCGCTTCTGGCTCGTGACGGTGAGCTCTCGCATCTACATCACGAGTTGCAGACCATCAAGAGCACGCGGGGCTGGAAGTACCTGACCCAGCTGCATCTGTTGCGCAAGCGGTTGCTGCCGACCGGCTCGATCCGTCATCAGAGTGTGGGGAAGCTGTACCGCGGCAGTCGTTTCCTGGCTCGTAGCGCCCGTAATGTGAACTCCACGAATCTGCGGCAGTTCGTTCACTATCTTTGCCACTACGGCCCTGGCACTGCGCTGGCGAAAACTCGTTCCTACCTGTCGCGGGTCGAGGCATACCAAGCTATGTCCCAGGCGGGATCGGGATATGATATCCATCAAGATGGACGCTCCGACGAGCTCAAGGCCCACCTGCGCGAGCGTACCTATAAAGGCGTGTTCGTAATGGGCTCATGCTGCATGGGCTGGCATGAAGTATTTAAGCAGCGCCACCACCATATCGCCGACTACCTCATGGACGCGGGATACTTGGTGCTTTGCGCGATGAATCCAGTGTATGCCGAAGATTTCACCGAGTGTCTGAAGCGTGATCAGGACAACCTCTTCCTAGTCAACTTCGATGACCGTGGAATCTGGCGGCAAGTGATTGAGCTGTTGGCGGTGGAGAGCAAGGGGCCTCTGTATTACCACTTGGTCGGTACCGAGCCGGGTACAACACTGGACGATATCAGTATGCTGAAGAAGCTGGGCTATACTTTCGTCTACGATTACCTTGATGAGATCTCCAAGGAGATCAATCCCGCGCTGTCGGATTTTTGCCTGGTTCGTCATGACTACCTCTTGCATGACGAGGATATCCTGCTTGTCACCTCTGCGGACAACCTCTACGAGAAGTCTTCGCGCTATCGCGGTAAGAATCTCATCTGTACTCCTAACGGCGTGCGCCTGGAGGACTGGATTCTGGAGGAGAACCCGTCGGTTCCTGCTGAAATTGCCGGTATTGTCCAAGAAGGGAAGCCTATTGTGGGCTACTATGGCAGCTTCGCTGTGTGGATGAATTACGACTATATCAAGGCCCTTTCCGCCGCCCGCCCGGATGTCAATATCGTAATGATTGGTTATGACTACGACTGGGGTAAAGGTGCTTTCGCACAAAGCCGTATCTCGGAACTTCCGAATGTGCATATACTGCCGGCACAGAAGTACTACAATCTGAAGTATTTTTCGCGTTTCTTCGACGCTGGTATCGTGCCATTCCGTGAGTATGAACTGACCAAGTCGGTTTCCCCAGTGAAGATGTTCGAATACATGGCACAAGGAATTCCGGTAGTGGCCAGCGGCATGGATGAATGCCGCAAGTACGCATCCTGCCAGGTTGCCGACAGTGCCGAACAGTTCGTCGAAATGGTCAACCGTGCGCTTGGCTTGAAGCACGATTCGGCTTACATGGCTCAACTGCGGCAGGATGCCGAGGCCAACACCTGGAAGTCTCGCGGCAAGGTTATAGAAGCCGCGATGCTGGAAATGGTGGCCAGTGAGCCGGGTAAGTTGCTGTCGATCGTGATTCCGACCTACAACATGGAGAAGCTGTTGCCACGTTGTATCGAGAGCATGGTGCCGGCAGCTCAACTGGAGCGTCTGGAAATCATTGTGGTCAACGATGGCTCCAAGGATGCGTCGCTCGACGTGGCGCGTGGGTACGAGCAGCGCTATCCGGGTACCGTTCGGGTCTTCGATAAGGAGAACGGTGGTCATGGTTCATGCATCAACGTTGGTATTCGTGAGGCGACTGGCAAGTACTTCAAGATCGTCGATGCGGACGACTGGTTGGATCCGGTTGACTTGACCATGCACATGAACTTCCTGGCTCGCCATGACACTGACATGGTGGTAACCAACTATCTGCGGACCTTTGATGATGGCCGCGGCGAACTGGTCTCCTATACTGATCGCCTGCGTGAGCAGAAGTATCAAGCCGATGACTTCTACCGCGTGCTGATGATAGATAGCTCCAGTCTGTCCTATGCGCACATGCATGCGATAACCTATCGCACCAAGATGCTGCAGGACAACGAAATCCGCATCACTGAGAAGTCGTTCTATGTCGACCAGGAATATATCTCGTTGCCACAGCGTTTCGTGGAAAGGGTCAACTTCGAGGACATAGTCCTTTACCGCTATTACATTGGCCGTCCGGGGCAGTCTGTTGCCCCGGATGTGGCGCGTAAGCGGGCGCCGGACAACTACAAGATTCTTCAGAACATCATAGCCTTGTTCGAGTCGCTGCCGGCTGGATCGCAAAGCCGGGCCTATGTCCTGAATATCGCCTACCACCACACTTGGTTCTATTTGACCTACAGCGACGATAGCGAGATCAAGCAGGACCTCATGGAGTGGTGGAAGCGCAACAACTGGGCTCTGTGTTCCGAGCTGAACCGCAATTTCCGCCTGATCTGAGCTGGTAAGGACGAGCTATGAAGAGGTTAGCCATTGCAGGTGCCGGTTTTTCTGGTGCCGTCATCGCCAGGGAACTGGCACTCACTGGCAAGTACATCATAGATGTATTCGAAAGCCGTGATCATGTGGCTGGTAACTGCCACTCAGAGCGCGATCCAGAAACTGGAGTGATGGTGCATGTCTACGGGCCGCATATTTTCCATACCAGCAACGAAAAGGTCTGGAATTATATCCGTCAGTTCGATGAGTTCATGCCGTTCGTCAACCGGGTGAAGGCTATTACCCAGGGGCGCGTGTTCTCACTACCGATCAATCTTCTGACGATCAACCAGTTCTTCGGCAAAACCTTCTCGCCGAGCGAAGCGCGACAGTTCATGGAGTCGATTGGCGACAACTCCATTAAGAATCCACAGACTTTCGAGGAGCAGGCCCTGCGTTTCGTTGGGCGCGAACTCTACGATGCTTTCTTCAAGGGATATACCCTCAAACAGTGGGGAATGGATCCCTCGGAATTGCCGGCGAGCATCCTCCAGCGTTTGCCAGTACGCTTCAACTACGATGACAACTATTACTCCAGCACCTTCCAGGGAATGCCACGTCACGGCTATACCCATATCATCGAGAAGATGCTTGATCACCCGAACATCCGCGTTCACCTCAAGAGCCGTTTCGCGCGTGAGCAGGCCGCTGAATATGATCACTTATTCTATAGTGGTCCCATCGACGGCTGGTTCGGTCACAGCGAAGGGCGCCTAGGTTATCGTACCCTGGATTTCGTAGCGGAGCGCCATGATGGTGATTACCAGGGGAATCCAGTGATCAATTATGGAGATGTGAATGTGCCTTGGACCCGTATTTCCGAGCATAAACACTTCTCGCCATGGGAAAGCCATGAGAGGACTCTGATTTTCAAAGAGTACAGCCGTTTCTGTGATGAGAATGACACTCCTTATTACCCGATCCGGCTGGTGCATGAAAAAGCCCAGCTTGAGCGCTACGTGGAGTTGGCGAAGGAGGAACGGAACATGACCTTCGTCGGCCGACTCGGCACCTACCGCTATCTGGATATGCACGTGACAATTGCTGAGGCTCTGGACGTGGCCCGGCAATACTTGGATGCAGACAGCAACGGCACCAAGATGCCAGCCTTCTGTATGAACCCGCTTTGATATGAGATGGGCCGAAAGCTACTTCGGCTCGCTGGAAGCAAGATGATGAAAAAGATTCTCTGTGTAGTTGGAACCCGCCCTGAGGCCATCAAGATGGCCCCGGTTATCCATCGCTTACGAAAAGAACCGTGGGCCCAGGTGCGTGTGCTGGCAACGGCACAGCATCGTCATATGCTGGATCAGGTGCTCAAGGTGTTCGATATCGAGCCTGATATTGATCTCGACATCATGCGTCCCAATCAGGCTCTGATTACGCTGACTGCCCGTCTGCTGTTGGATCTTGACGATGTCCTGCAATCCGAACAGCCGGATGTGGTTCTGGTCCAGGGGGATACCACGACGGTCATGAGCGTGGCATTGGCTGCGTTCTATCATCGAATCCCGATCGGCCACGTCGAGGCGGGGCTGAGAACCGGTGATATGTCCAACCCCTTCCCAGAGGAAATGAACCGTGTCGTGGCTGGGCATCTGGCAAAATGGCACTTCGCTCCGACCGAGAGCTCCCGTCAGAATCTGCTGCGCGAAGGTCTTCCGGACAGTCGTATCTGGGTTACTGGCAATACTGTCATCGATGCCCTAAAACTGGTCGCCGAGCGTGAAAAGGATCTCGGTGTCGAACTGGATGACTCCAAGCGGCTGATTCTCGTCACGTCGCATCGCCGGGAAAACTTCGGTGAGCCGTTCCGTGAAATCTGCCGTGCCATCCGTGACTTGGCTGATCGCAACGGAGACGTGCAGGTTCTCTATCCGGTTCATCCCAATCCGAACGTGAAGGATATCGCTCACAAGATCTTGGGGGGGCATCCGCGCATCGTCCTCTGCGATCCTCTGGACTATCTGCCGTTCGTTGGTGCCATGCAGCGCGCCCACCTGATTCTCAGTGATTCTGGTGGCGTCCAGGAAGAGGCGCCGGCGTTGGGTAAACCCGTTCTGGTACTGCGTCGTGAAACCGAGCGTCCGGAGGCAGTGGATGCTGGTGTGGTTAAGCTGGTCGGCCCTGACTACGAGCGCATCGTCACCGAGGCGCAACGGCTGCTGGATGACATTGATGCCTATCGAGAGATGGCGCGTGGCATCTCGCCCTATGGTGACGGCCAGGCTTCCGAGCGTATTGCCAAGGTGCTGCGCGAGTACTTCGGCTTCTGAGAATGAAAAAATGCCGGGGAACTCCTGTCCCGGCATTTTGGGGACGATGCCTCAGCTTACGTCTTGCACAATGCCGGCTAACCGGCGCGACCAAGAAATTTCCGAGCGGAAGGCGGTGATCTGTTCGTCATTCACAGATGCTAGCAGTGTCTCTGGCCAGAGGCTGCTCCAATCGCTGTGAGCGCTGATGTGATGGACGCCGTCGTTTCGTCCGCGGGCACGCATTTCCCCGAACACGGTAGACCAGACCGGAACACCCAGGCTTCTGTATTCATAGAACTTGATGGGATCCACGCCTTCGGTGAGTTCGTCGACCAGAAATGGAATCAATCCGACTCTGAACTCGCGAACGAATGCTGCTATTTCCTTGTGTGGCCGTTCCCCCAGTAATTCGATGTTCTTCGGGAGATTGGCCGGACGTGGAATGAACTCCGGGCCGATTAGTCGAACAGTCTGTTCAGGAAGGGCATTTGCTATCGATATCACCAGTGGCCAGTCAAACCAGCGGCCGATGGTGCCGACATAACCAATGTAGCGACGCTCGGTTGATGACGATGGCTGCGGCAGTTGTTCGGTAGAGTAGCCGTTGAGCACCACGCGTGCGTCCGGACGCTGTCGTCCGATTTCCTTGGCCAGGTGTGTCGAGGAGCAGTAGGCATAAGTCACGTCGGTTAGTGTTTCTCGCAGGCGCTTACTCATCGAGCGGCTGGATAGTCCGCGATAGAAGGCGGGGAAATTGTCCAGTACATCGATGAAGGATGATTGGTGGGAGAGGCGTGAGAGGGCCAGTTGGGCTAGCCGGCTCGGACGGCCAATGCCGATAACACAATGGCTGCTGTAGTGCAGATAGTCTTCTAGAGTGCGGAGGGTGTCGTGCCAGAACAACCAGCCGTTTATCTTGCCGCTCAGAGGCAGCGGCTCGATGGGCAGGGCTCTGGGTCTGACGACATGGATCCTTTCGCATGGTACATGAGCACCGGCTGGAGGACGTGGTCCGGTGAAATCTGAAAGTGCAGGTAGCCGGGTCGGATAGGGGTCGACCCATACCACGGAGTCGAAACCTCTCCGCAGGAACTCCTCGGCCAGAAAATGTGGGCGTTGGTGATAGCTATCGAAAGGAATCGAAGAGAAGTAGACGAGTATTTTCCCTTTGGCGCCTGGCTGCGTAGAGAAGGGACTAAGTTCCGTCCTCATTTGTGGTACCCGTTCGGGTTATGCTGTTGCCAGTTCCAGGCGTCGCGGCACATCTCCTCCAAGTTGCGTGTGGCTTCCCAGCCTAGGTGCTGCTTGGCGAGGGAGGGATTGGCATAGCAGGTGGTGATATCTCCCGGACGCCGGTCCGCGAGTTGATAGGGAATGGGCTTGCCTGCAGTACGCCCGAATGCTTCGACCAGTTGCAAGACACTGTAACCGCTACCGGTTCCTAGGTTGACGGCCTGGCATTGGGGGGTTGTGAGGCTCTGCAAGGCTTTGATGTGCCCATGCGCGAGGTCGACCACATGGATGTAGTCACGTATGCCAGTCCCATCCGGTGTCGGATAATCGCCTCCCCAGATGTTCAGATACTCACGGCGGTTCACTGCAACTTGGGCGATGAAAGGCATCAAGTTGTTGGGGATACCTTGCGGGTCTTCCCCAATCAGACCGCTTTCATGGGCACCAACCGGATTGAAGTAGCGCAGGATGGAAATTTTCCATTCCGGGTCCGATTGATAGAGGTCTCGGAGCATTTCTTCTACAAAGAGTTTGCTACGCCCATAAGGATTGGTCGCTGATAGAGGATGTTTCTCGTCCAAGGGCAGGTATTGTGGATTACCATACACGGTTGCCGACGAACTGAAGACCAGGGTTTTCAGGTTCTGCTTAAGCATGGCCGAAAGCAGGCGGTGGGTACCGATGACATTATTGTCGTAATACATCAAGGGCTGGGCGGCTGATTCCCCAACGGCTTTCAGGCCAGCGAAATGCACCACTGCATCGCACCGGTGCTCGGCCAGTACCTTTTCGATAAGTGCCTGGTCACGGATGTCCCCTTTTTCCAGGCAGGGGCGCTTTCCTGTGATCTGCTCAATGCGCTTGATGGCATTTGGATGGCTATTGGAGAAGTTATCGTATATAACGACCTCATAGCCGGCATCCAGAAGCTCTACGCAGGTGTGCGTGCCTATGTAGCCAGCACCGCCGGTCAGAAGGATCTTCTTCATATTTTTCCGTGAAATGTTCCTCGGCCCGGTATCAATGTTCCCCGGGTATCGATTACCTGAACTGATGGCCCAGCGTCATCGGCGCTGGGCGGTGAGGGTTTCCAATTCCCTGAGGGTACGGCCCGCCTTGTCTTTGCTCGAAAGCAGAGGGGGCATGCTCAGTGGCCAGTCGATCGCGATATCTGGATCGTCCCAAGCTAGGCAGCGCTCATGCTGCGGAGCATAGAAGTCAGTGGTCTTATACAGAACTTCAGCCCCATCGGACAGTACAAGAAAACCGTGAGCGAAGCCCTCCGGAATCCACAGTTGAAGTCTGTTTTCTGCGCTGAGGCGATGCCCGATCCACTGACCAAAGGTGGTTGACTCTCTGCGCAGGTCTACGGCCACGTCAAAAACTGCGCCGCTGATGACCCTTACCAGTTTTCCCTGAGGATTTTGAATCTGATAGTGAAGGCCGCGCAGTACCCCTTGGACCGAGCGTGAATGGTTGTCTTGAACGAAGGATACAGGGCGGCCGATCGCTTCTTCGAATTTGCTCTGATTGAAGCTTTCGAAGAAGAAGCCACGGTCGTCACCGAATACCTGTGGCTCAAGCAGTACGACGTCGGAAATGGCAAGTCGGGTGGCTTTCATCAGAATACCGTGCTCACAAGCAGGCGTTGTAGGTACTGACCATAGCCACTCTTGACCAGCGGAGCGGCCAAAGCTTCCAGCTGCTCGGCGCTGATCCACTTCTGGCGGAAGGCGATCTCTTCCGGGCAGGCGACCTTCAGGCCCTGGCGGTTTTCCAGGGTGGCGATGAAGTGGCTGGCTTCCAGCAGCGAGTCGTGGGTGCCGGTGTCCAGCCAGGCGTAGCCGCGGCCCATGATCTCCACGGAAAGCTTGCCGGCTTCCAGGTAGGCCTTGTTGACGTCGGTGATCTCCAGTTCGCCACGGGCGGAGGGCTTGATGTTCTTGGCGATGTCGATCACCTGGTTGTCGTAGAAGTACAGGCCGGTCACCGCGTAGCTGGACTTCGGTTTGACCGGCTTTTCCTCGAGGCTGATGGCCTTGCCGTCGGCATTGAACTCAACCACGCCGTAACGTTCCGGATCATGCACGTGGTAGGCGAACACGCTGGCGCCGGAGGTGCGCTGCATGGCGCTGACCAGCAGTTCCTGGAAGTCGTGGCCGTGGTAGATGTTGTCGCCCAGCACCAGGGCGCAGAGGTCGTTGCCGATGAACTCCTCGCCGATCAGGAACGCCTGGGCCAGGCCGTCCGGGGAGGGTTGCACGGCGTACTGCAGGTTCAGGCCCCACTGGCTGCCGTCGCCGAGCAGTTGCTCGAAGCGCGGGGTGTCCTGCGGGGTGGAGATGATCAGGATGTCGCGGATGCCCGCCAGCATCAGGGTGCTGAGCGGGTAGTAGATCATCGGCTTGTCATAGACCGGCAGCAGCTGCTTGGAGATGGCCAGGGTCGCCGGATGCAGGCGGGTGCCGGAACCTCCGGCGAGGATGATGCCTTTGCGTTTCATATTGCTCCCTGGTCTACCAGTTCCCGGATCATGCGTTGGACATGGTACTCCCAGGTGGGCAGTACCAGGCCGAAGGTGCGTTGCAGCTTGTCGTTGGCCAGGCGCGAGTTGGCCGGGCGTTTCGCCGGCAGCGGATATTCGCTGGTGGCGATGGGGGCGATGCGCTCTGGCGTGGCGCGCAGGCCGGCGCCCAGGCGGATGGCTTCGTCGATGACGAATTGGGCATAGCGGTGCCAACTGGTCTCGCCGCTGGCGACCAGATGATAGGTACCGCTGGCGCGTTCGCGCAGGCCGGCATCATGGGCCAGGCGCAGCAGCGCCAGGGCGGTGACGTCGGCGATCAGTTCGGCGCTGGTCGGTGCGCCCACCTGGTCGGCGATGACGCGCAGTTCGTCGCGCTCCTTGGCCAGGCTCAGCATGGTCTTGGCGAAGTTCGCCCCGCGCGCGGCATAGACCCAACTGGTGCGGAAGATCAGGTGGCGGCAGCCGCTCTCGCGGATGGCGAGCTCGCCTTCCAGCTTGGTCTGGCCATAGACGCCTAGGGGGCCGGTGGCGGCGTCTTCCTCGAAGGGCGCGTCGCCGCTGCCGTCGAAGACGTAGTCGGTGGAGTAGTGCACCAGCCAGGCATCGACTTCCCGCGCAGCCTGGGCCAGGGTCGCGACTGCCTCGGCATTGATCCGGCGGGCGGCGTCGACATCGCTTTCGGCCTTGTCCACCGCGGTGTAGGCGCCGGCATTGACGATCACGTCGGGACGTTCTTCGGCGACCAGCCGGGCCAGCCCCGCGAGGTCGCTCAGGTCGGCCCGTTGCCGGTCACAGACCACCAGTTGCGCCAGGGGCGCGAGGGCACGCTGGAGTTCCCAGCCGACCTGGCCGTTGGCTCCGAGTAGAAGAATCTTGTTCATGCGTACTGCTTACCTACCCATTCACGGTATGCGCCGCTGGTGACGTTGTTCACCCATGCCTGGTTGTCCAGGTACCAGCGCACGGTCTTGCGGATGCCGGTCTCGAAGGTTTCCGCCGGTTTCCAGCCCAGCTCGCGTTCGAGGCGGGTGGCGTCGATGGCGTAGCGGCGATCATGACCGGGGCGATCTTTGACGAAGGTGATCTGCTCGCGGTAGCTCCGTCCGTCGGTCCGCGGCTGCTCCTGGTCGAGGATGTCGCACAGGGTATGGACCACGTCGATATTGGCTTTCTCGTTCCAGCCGCCGACGTTATAGGTCTCGCCCAGTTGGCCGGCTTCCAGCACGCGGCGGATGGCGGCGCAGTGGTCCTTCACGTACAGCCAGTCGCGGACCTGCTGGCCATCGCCGTAGATCGGCAGCGGCTTGCCGGCGAGGGCGTTGTGGATGACCAGTGGGATCAGCTTCTCGGGGAAGTGATAGGGGCCGTAGTTGTTCGAGCAGTTGGTGGTCAGCACCGGCAGCCCGTAGGTGTGGTGGTAGGCGCGGACCAAGTGGTCGGACGCGGCCTTGGAGGCCGAGTAGGGGCTGTTCGGTTCGTACTTGTTGCTTTCGCGGAAGGCCGGATCGTTCGGGCCCAGCGAGCCGTAGACCTCGTCGGTGGAGACGTGGAGGAAGCGGAAGGCGGCTTTGGGCTCGTCGCCAAGGTTGTTCCAGTAGGCGCGCACCGCTTCCAGCAGGCGGAAGGTGCCGACGATGTTGGTCTGGATGAAGTCTTCCGGGCCGTGGATGGAGCGGTCGACGTGGGATTCAGCGGCGAAGTTCAGTATGGCGCGGGGTTGGTGCTCGGCCAGCAGGCGGGAGACCAGTTCGCCATCGCCGATGTCACCGTGCACGAATACGTGCCGCTCGTCGCCGTCCAGGCTGGCCAGGTTCTGGCGGTTGCCGGCGTAGGTCAGCTTGTCGAGGCTGATGACCTTTTCGTCATTGCCTGCCAGCCAGTCGAGAACGAAGTTGGCGCCGATGAAGCCGGCGCTGCCGGTCACTAGAATCGCCATCTGTCAGAGCCTCCTTAGCAAGGTTGCCAGCAACAGCCCTACATTTCCTTGAAATGTCTGGCGATACAGGCGAGCTCTGCGTATGAGCCACAGGCGCTTGAATAGCGAAGCATCGCGCGCTTGCTCGAAACGCAATAGCGTCTCTTGGCACTCTGGCGTCAATCGTGAACGTATTGGCGCAATAGCTGCCAGGTTCGCGGCATTCCACTCCCTGAAGGTACCGGCGAAGAGTTTGCGCAGGCGAATCCAGCGATCCCGTATGGACGCGTTGGACCCCATCAAATTGTTCGTGTGCTGGCGGTAGTCGACCCTAGGTTCGGGATCGTACCTAACCTGTCCGCCGCAACCGGTGACCAGAATATACGTCCACCAATCATGGGAGACTATGTTGGACGACTCTTTCGTAATTGATAAAAGACGTTGTGTCGCTTCATTGAATACCATGGTATTGCCGCCGGCGATGCTTTGCACCAATGCATTGCGGAACGTGAGGGGGGCGATGAACTTGGATGAAAATCCAAGTAGTGCGCCTGATTCATCGATAAGCCGTGTGCGCGAGCAATAGAGTGTAGGAGTGCTTGCTGGAATGGCCATCATCCAATCCAAGGCTTGGCTAAGCTTCTCTGGTACCCATATGTCGTCTTGGTCGCAAAAAGCAAAATATTGCGCCTCTACTTCTTGTCTACGAATAAGCGACAGGAAATTGGCCGAAAAGCCCTTTCTTGGTCCTTCGAATATTTGGAGTCGCTTATTTCCCCAATGCTTTTGATAACGATGGAGTATCTGCAGGGTTTCGTCGGTGGAGCCATCGTCCGACGCATAGACGACCCAGTTCTGGTGAGTTTGTCGGGCTAGCGACTCAAGTTGCTCGGCGAGGTAGTGCTCCCCGTTGAAGGTCGCGAGCAAGATCGCGACCTTGTCTCGTTGGTCGCTGCAGAATAGAAACGGTCCAGACGCTTGATCTTTCAATTTTCCGCCCTTGGCAGTCTTTTCCAGCATTCACGGGAGACGGCGCCAGAGTTGGCGGAAACCCTGCGCGCCTGCATATCAGGCGGCTGTCTTACTGATGTTTCAACGATTATATGCATCTGCATCTGGAAGTGAATCATCCTGTCCTTCGCTCAGAGCCCTGCGTGCTGGGCGAGGCACTGCAGAGGCACATGCTCATCTTGCAGCATGGAGGCCTGGATAGTATTTGACGTAGGCTGGGGGCGAATCACCTGTGTCGCAGCCCGACAAATCTGTATTTTGCACAGATAAGAAAAAGCCCGCGCTAGGCGGGCCTTCGTCTGTATGGTGCCGGCACCAGGAGTCGAACCCGGGACCTACTGATTACAAGTCAGTTGCTCTACCAGCTGAGCTATACCGGCAAGGAGGGACGCCATTATAGCCACGCGCCGGGCGGTGTAAACCTCTGATTTTTCAGCCTGTGCCCGTTCGCTCAGTGGCCGCTGGCGGCCGCTCCCGGCTTGGCGCCGAAGGGGGGCTTGGCCAGCCAGATGATGGCCAGCAGGGTCAGGAACAGCCAGCCGAGCAGGGTGAAGTATTCCACCGTGGAGAGCATGTAGGCCTGGCCTTCGACAATGCGGTCGAGCATGGCCGCGCCGTGCTGGTTGGCGCCGCCGAGCAGGTCCAGGGCGTCGCGGGTGGCCGGGTCGTAGGTGCTCAGGCTTTCCGTCAGGTGGGCGTGGTGCAGCGTGGCGCGGCGGTCCCAGATCCAGGTGGTGAGGGAGGCCGCGAAGCTGCCGCCCAGGGTGCGCAGGAAGGTGGCCAGGCCCGAGCCGTCGGCGATCTGGTCCGGCGGCAGGTCGGAGAGCAGGATGCTGAGGATGGGCATGAAGAAGAAGGCCACGCCCAGGCCCATGAGGGTCTGCACCAGGGCGATGTGGTAGTAGTCGACCTCGGTGTTGAAGGCGGCGCGCATGAAGCTGGTGACGGACATCACCAGGAAGGCCAGGCCGGCGAGGATGCGCAGGTCGAAGTTGTTGGCGTAGCGGCCGACCAGCGGCGAGAGGAACACCGGCAGGATGCCGATCGGCGCCGCGGCCAGGCCCGCCCAGGTGGCGGTGTAGCCCATCTGCGTCTGCAGCCACTGCGGCAGCAGCAGGTTCATGCCGAAGAAGCCGGCGTAGCCGCCCACCAGCGCCAGGGTGCCGAAGGTGAAGTTGCGGTGCACGAACAGGCGCAGGTTGACGATCGGGTGCTTGTCGGTCAGCTCCCAGATGACGAAGGCCGCCAGGGCGATGGCCGACACCACGGTGCCGCCGACGATGAAGTTCGATTCGAACCAGTCCAGGTCGTTGCCCTTGTCGAGCACGATCTGCAGGGCGCCCACGCCGAGGACCAGCAGGATCAGCCCCATGTAGTCCATGGGCGCGTGCTTGATCACCACCGGGCGTTTCTTCAGCTGCTGGTAGACCACGAAGGCGGCGAACAGGCCGATCGGCACGTTGATGAAGAAGATCCACGGCCAGCTGTAGCTGTCGGTGATCCAGCCGCCGAGGATGGGCCCGGCGATGGGCGCCACCACCGTGACCATCGCCAGCAGCGCCAGGGCCATGCCGCGCTTGGCCGGCGGGTAGATGGAGATCAGCAGCGTCTGGGTGATCGGGTACAGCGGCCCGGCGACGAAGCCCTGCAGGGCGCGGAAGCCCACCAGCATGCCCATCTGCTGGGCCACGCCGCAGAGGAAGGAGGCGATCACGAAGAGGAGGGTGGCGGCGATGAACAGCCGCACCTCGCCGACCTTGCGGCTCAGCCAGCCGGTCAGCGGCAGGGCGATGGCGTTGCTCACCGCGAAGGAGGTGATCACCCAGGTGCCCTGCTCGGCGCTCACCCCCAGGTTGCCGGAGATGGTCGGCAGGGCGACGTTGGCGATGGTGGTGTCCAGCACCTGCATGAAGGTCGCCAGGGACAGGCCGATGGTGGCCATCACCAGGCTGGGCGGGCTGAAGGCGCCGTTGCTGCTGTTCTCGCTCATGATGCTTCCGGGCTCAGCGCGCGGCGGTGCTGCGGCCGCGGCCGTCGGCCATGTTGGCGTGGATCAGCTGCTCGATGAGCTGGTCCGCCGAGGCCAGCTGCTGCTGGTAGACGTCGGTGGAGAACAGCGCTTCCTTCGGCGGCTGCTGCGACAGGGCCGGGCCGCTCTGGTCGTGCAGGTCGACGTTGACATCCATCGACAGGCCGATGCGCAGCGGATGCTCGTCCAGTTGCCTGGCGTCGACGCGGATGCGCACGGGCACGCGCTGGACGATCTTGATCCAGTTGCCGGTGGCGTTCTGCGCCGGCAGCAGGGAGAAGGCGCTGCCGGTGCCCACGCCCAGGCTTTCCACGCTGCCCTGGTACTTGACCGAGCTGCCGTAGAGGTCCGAACGGATTTCCACCGGCTGGCCGATGCGCATGTGCTGCAGCTGGGTTTCCTTGAAGTTGGCGTCGATCCATACCTGCTCCAGGGGGATCACCGCCATCAGCGCGGTGCCCGGTTGCACGCGCTGGCCGACCTGCACGGTGCGCTTGGCCACGTAGCCGGTCACCGGCGCGACTATCACCGCGCGGGCGTCGTCCAGGTAGGCCTGGCGCAGCTTGGCGGCGGCCGCCTTGACGTCGGGGTGGGAGGCGACGACGGTGTCGTCCACCAGCGCGCGGTTGGTGTCCAGCTGCTGTTCGGCGCTGGTCAGCGAACTGCGCGCGGTGTCCAGGGCGTCACGGGCGTGGGCCAGTTCCTCGCGGGAGATGGCGCCGTCGTCGGCCAGGTGTTGGCGGCGCTTGAAGTCGGCCTCGGCCTTGGCCAGAGCGACCTTCTTCGCGGCGACGTCGGCCTTGTAGCCGTCGACGTTGCTGAACAGCCCGCGCACCTGGCGCACGGTGCGCGCCAGGTTGGCTTCGGCCTGCTGCAGGGCCACGTCGGCGTCGCTGGGGTCGAACTTCACCAGCACCTGGCCCTTGTGCACCAGGTTGCCGTCGTCGGCGCCGATGCTGACCACGGTGCCGGTGATCTGCGGGGTGATCTGCACCACGTTGCCGTTGACGTAGGCATCGTCGGTGTCTTCGTGCCAGCGCCCGTAGAGGAACTCCCAGAGCGCCGCGGCGATGCCGGCGAGGATGACGACGACCAGCAGGATCAGCAGCCAGCGCTTGCGCTGGGGGTTGCCGCCGGTGGTTTCTTGGGTATCGGTGGTCATGGCGGTTGCCTCTTAGTGCACGGCAGCTGCGCCCGCCTGGGCGAGCGGGGCGGAAGACGGGGGAACGGAGTCGACCTGGAAGCCGCCGCCCAGGGCTTGCACCAACTGGACGGAGAGGTCGATGCGCTGGGCTTCCAGGTTGGCCAGCTGGCGCTCGGCGAGCAGCAGCTGTTGCTGCACGCTGAGGGCGTCGAGGTAGTTGCCGACGCCTTCGCCATAGCGGCGCATGGCCAGTTCGAAGTTGGACCTGGCGATGTCGCGGGCCTCGCGCTGGTCGACCAGTTGCTGCTCCAGCGAGCGCAGTTGGCTGAGGTCGTCGCTGACCTCGCCCAGGGCGCCGACCAGGGTCTTGTTGTACTGCGCCACGGCCAGGTCATAGTCCGCGTCCTTGCCGGCCAGGTTGGCGCGCAGGCGGCCGCCGTCGAACAGCGGCAGGGAGATGGCCGGGGCGACCTGGAAGAAGCGGCTCGGCGCCTCCAGCAGGTCGCTGGTGTGCATGCTGGCCAGGCCGACCATCGCGCCCAGGTTGAGGTTCGGGTAGAACTGCGTCTTCGCCGCCTGGATGTCCTTGCTCGCGGCCTCGACGCGCCAGCGTGCGGCGACTATGTCCGGGCGGCGGCCGAGCAGTTCCGCCGGCAGGTTCGGCGGCAGGCTCAGGGCGTCGGTCTTGAGCGCTTGCGGGCGCTGCAGGTCGAGGCCGCGGTCCGGCCCCTGGCCGAGCAGCACGGCCAGGGCGATACGGTCGCTGGCGATCTGCTGTTCGGCGGCGGCCAGCTGCTGGCGGGCACTGGCCACCTGGGTTTGCGTCTGCTGCAACTGCACCTTGCTGTCCAGGCCGGCGTCCATGCGCTTGCGGCTGAGCTCGAACAGGCGCTGCGAACGTTCCAGCTCGTCGCGGGACAGGTCGCGCACGGCGAAGGCGTGGCCCAGCTCGCTATAGGCGCGGGCGACGTTGGCCGAGAGGGTGATGGCCGCGGCCTGGCGGTCCACCTCGGCGGCGTTGGCCTGGCCGAGGGCGGCTTCCCAGGCGGCGCGCTGGCCGCCCCAGAGGTCGAAATCGTAGTTGAAGCCCAGGGACAGGTACTTCACCGCCGAATAATGCCCGCCCGTTGGCGCGGGGAGCACGCTGGTGGGCGCGCGGATACCCGCATAGCTGGCCTTGCCGTTGAGCGTGGGCATGCGCTCGGCATCGGCGGCGTTGGCCGCGGCGGCGGCCTGGCGCGCGCGGGCGTCGGCGATCTGCAGGTCCGGCGTGCCTTTCAGGGCCTCGTCGATCAGGCTGTCGAGCTGGGCGTCGCCCAGGCTGCTCCACCAGTTCCGGCGTGGCCAGGCGGCACTGGACAGCGGTGTGCCGTCGAGGCTGCGGCCAGCCTGCAGCGAGGCGCTGTCGAGCGCCTTGCCGTTGGGCGCCAGGCCCGAGGAGCTGACGCAACCGGCCAGCGCCACGGCGCTGGCCAGCAGGGTGGCGGCGGGTAAGCGGAATGCACGCATGGCCTACTTCTCCTGGGTCGCGCCGGGCGCGACGCCATGGTTGGCGAGGATCTTGTCCAGCAGCCGGGTGAGGGTCAGCAGTTCCTCGGGGCTGAGGCAGCCGACCAGTTCGTTCATCGCCCGCACGGCGATCTGCGGCGCCTGGGCGTTCACCGCCTCGCCGGCGGGGCTGAGCTGCAGGCGCACGCTGCGCCGGTCGTTGGGGCAGGGCTGGCGCAGCAGCAGGTCCTTCTTCGCCAGGCGATCGAGCATGCGCGTCATCGAGCCGCTGTCGATGGACAGCTCGCGGCACAGCTCGCCCGGGGTGTTGGCGCGGTTCTGGCCGATGAAGAACAGCACCTTGAATTGCGCGGCGGTGATGTCCAGGTGGATCAGATGCTTGTCCAGCAGGCGGTCCTTGAGGATGGCCGCCAACCCCAGCAACTGGCCGATCGAGCCCCTGAACGGGAAGTCCGTGACGCGGTAGTGATCCATGGCAAGGCTAATAACTGTCTAGGCAGGAAATCTGTTTCGAAATAATACTGCCTAGGCAGCTAATGACAAATAGCGGATTGTTGCAAATGGGCAACAATCCGTTCCTGAAAGCACTATGCGAGCGTTCCGCGAAACAGGATGTGCCCGCTCGGTGTGCGACGCGGCCCCGGCAGCAGTGCTTATGCACAATGCCGGGGCATGGCTTGGCGGCTAGTGCTAAAAAAGCCTCAGCGTTTTCCAGTTTTTACCTAAGTATGTGTTTTTAAAAGAAATTATCTGGTCTGTTCAAAATTCGAACAGAGCCGCGCCGACAGGCCAGCAGCGGGCCGCGTGAGCGATTTTCCCGGTGTTCTCAACAGAGTTATCCACAGGTTCTGTGGGCTTCTCTCTGGAACGCTCGTACTAGACGTGCTCGGCGAGAATGAGCAGGTTTCGCGGCGTGACCTGGCTGGCGCAGAAGCGCCCCAGGCGTACCCGGTAGCCCTGTTCGACGAGGAACAGCGCGCGGTCGAGCAGCAGCCAGAGTTCCAGCGGGCGGCGGAACAGGCCGCGCACCAGTTCGAGATTGCGCACCTCGGCCAGGCGCCGCCAGCCTTGGGCCTCCAGCGCGCTCCAGTCACGCTCGGCGGGGCGGGGCAGGCCCTTGAGCGCGGCCAGGTCGCGGCAGTAGTCGGCGAAGGGTTTGTGCAGCCAGTCGGTGGGCACCGAGGGCACCGGCAGGTAGCTGTCCTCGCCGCGCAGCTCGCGCTGCAGCAGGTCGAAGGCCAGGCGCCGGGCCATGGAGTTGTCGCGCTGGCGCCTTACCCGGGCACCGGCAGTGACCGTCTCGGCGAGCGGTAGGCGCAGGTCGTCCTGATCCAGCTTCAGGCGGGAAGCGCCCGCGGCTGTGGATAACGGCTGGTAGTGCTCGCCGGTTATGCGGTTGTAGCAGCAGGGCGCCACCGCCAGTTGCCGGCAGCGCTTGCCCGCCGCCAGGCGCAGCAGCTGGACGTGCAGGTCGCCGCAGGCGTGCAGGGCCACGGCGGTCTGGCCGGGTTGCAGGTAGCGGGCGGCGCCTCCGGCGAGCACGTCCTGCTCGACGTGCATGGCGCGCAGGCCCAGGCGGTCACTCAGGCGCTGGCCGTCGCCGACCAGCGCGAGGTCGCGCTCCAGGCTCAGCAGCGGCTGTCCGCCGTGGGCCAGCAGGCGCCCGAGGTGGCCCTTGCCGGCGCACCAGTCCAGCCACTGCACGGAGGGCGTGGCGAAGTCCAGGCGGCTGGCGAAGGCCTCGATCTGCTGCCACTTGCGCCCGGGCACGTCGACCTGGAACTGCGCCGGCAGCCTGGGCAGCGGGTGGGCCGGCAGCTCCTCGACCTCGCTCAGCTGCGCGGCGCGGCTGGCCAGCTCCGGGAAGGGCGCCGGCGCGGGCAGGCGTTCGGGCTGGTTGTGCGCGGCGTCGGCCTGTACCAGATCACGCCCGCGCAGCCAGGTGGCCAGTTCCCGGTGTTCGGCTTCCCAGGGCAGCTCCGGCAGGGTGAAGGGCTTGGGCCGCCACAGCCCCTGGTGGGCGAGCAGGAAGGCGTCCAGGGCCTGGAAGCGCTGGAGCAGGACGTCGTCGATGAGGCGGTTGGCCACGGCGGTGCGCTGGGAGTGAGTGGCAGGGCGGCGATTATAGCGGCCCCGCCAGCTCCGGGAAGCGCCGGTCAGCGCCCCTGCATGGAGTCCACCCGCAGCCAGCGCTCGGCGAGGCGGAACAGGCGGGTGAGGACCAGGGTGATGACCAGGTAGAACACCCCGGCGAGGCAGAAGAACAGCATGGCCTCGTAGGTGCGGGCGATGATGGTGCGGGTCATGCCCATGATGTCGAACAGCGTCACGGTGTAGACCACGGCGCTGGCCTTGAGCATGAGGATCACCTCGTTGCTGTAGGCCGGCAGGGCGATGCGCGCGGCGCGCGGCAGGATGATGTGCAGCAGCGCCTGGCGGCGCGACATGCCCAGGGCCCGCGCGGCTTCCACTTCACCCACCGGGATGGCGTGGATGGCGCCGCGGAGGATCTCGGCGATATAGGCCGCGGTGTGCAGCGTCATGGTCAGCAGCGCGCACCAGTACGGGTCGCGCAGGTAGGGCCAGAGCGGCCCCTGGCGCACCGACTCGAACTGCGCCAGGCCGTAGTAGACGATGAACAGCTGCAGCAGTAGCGGGGTGCCGCGGAAGAAGAAGATGTAGGTGTAGGGCAGCGCGCGCACGTACCAGTGCCGCGAGGCGCGGGCGATGCCCAGCGGCACGGCCAGGGCCAGGCCGGCGACCACGGCGAAGGCCAGCAGCTCGAGGGTCAGCCCGGCGCCCTGGAGCATCTTCGGCAGCCACTTGAGGATCAGCTCCATGTCGGTCATAGCTCGTTCCTCACGAAACCGCGGCCGGCGCGGCGCTCCAGGAAGTGCAGGGCAGCCATGACGAACACGGTCAGGCCCAGGTAGATCAGCGCGGCGGTCATGTAGAAGGTGAAGGGCTCCTTGGTCGCGTTGGAGGCGACCTGGGCCTTGCGCATGATCTCGTCGAGGGTGATCAGTGAGACCAGGGCGGTGTCCTTGAGCAGGATCAGGTACAGGTTGCCCAGGCCCGGCAGGGCCACGCGCCACACCTGCGGCAGGACGATGCGCCAGAAGATCCGCGGGGCCGACAGGCCCAGCGCCTGGCCGGCCTCGCGGTGGCCCTTGGGCACGGCCAGCAGGGCGCCGCGGAAGACTTCGGTGGCGTAGGCGCCGAAGCACAGGCCCAGGGCACAGGTGCCGGCGGCGAAGGGGCTCAGGGCCAGGTCGGGCTTGCCGAACAGGTCGCCCACGGCGTTCAGCCCGGCCACGGTGCCGAAGTAGATCATCAGCACCCAGAGGGTTTCCGGCACGCCGCGCACCAGGGTGGTGTAGGCGCCGCCGAGCATGCGCAGCAAGGCATTCTTCGAGGTCTTGGCGATGGCGCCGAGCAGCCCGAGGAGCAGGCCGAGGCAGACCGCGGCCAGGGACAGCTTGAGCGTCATCAGGGTGCCGGCCGCCAGCTGCGGGCCGAAACCGTGCAGGTCGAAAATCATGGGGATCGCGCCTGAAGGGGCGCGCCCTGGATCACAGGGCGCGCCGGACTGGCATCAGTAGATGCTGAAGGGGAAGTACTTGTCGTTGATCTTCTTGTAGGTGCCGTCGTCGACGATTTCCTTCAGGGCGGCGTTCAGCTTGTCACGCAGCGGGTCGCCCTTGCGCACGGCGATGCCGATCTTGTCGTTGTCGAACACCGGCTCGCCCTTGAACTCGAAGTCCTTGCCGGCGTCGCTCTTGAGCCAGTCGTACTGCACGAACTTGTCGGCCAGCACGCCGTCCAGGCGGCCCGAGGACAGGTCCAGGTAGGCGTTTTCCTGGGTGTCGTAGAGCTTGATGGTGACGGTGTCGGACATGTTGTCCTCAAGCCAGGTGCCGGCGATGGTCGCGCGCTGGGCGCCGATCACCTTGCCCTTCAGGTAGCCCTTGTCGGTCTTGAAGTCCACCGACTTGGGCGCCACGAACTGCAGCTTGTTGGTGTAGTAGGGGTTGGTGAAGTCCACCGCCTGCTTGCGCTCGTCGGTGATCGACATGGAGGCGACGATGAAGTCGAACTTCTTGGCGTTCAGCGCCGGGATGATGCCGTCCCAGTCGGAGGTGACCACCTCGCACTCGACCTTCATCTTGGCGCACAAGGCCTTGCCGATGTCGAGGTCGAAGCCGACCACCTGGCCGCTGGCGTCGATGCCGTTGAAGGGCGGGTAGGCGCCTTCGGTGCCGATGCGCAGCTTCTCGGCGGCGACCGCGTGGGCGCCGAAGGCCAGGGTGGCGGCAGCGGCCAGAAGGATCTTCTTATAGTTCTTCATGCAAAGTTGCTCCGTTAGCGGTGGCTGGACATGAACTGCTTGCAGCGCGCGGACTGCGGGTTCCCGAAGACCTGCTCGGGGGAACCCTGTTCCTCGACCAGGCCCTGGTGGAGGAACACCACCTCGCTGGAAACCTGGCGGGCGAAATTCATTTCGTGGGTGACCAGCAGCATGGTGCGGCCTTCTTCGGCCAGCGCGCGGATCACGTTGAGTACTTCCTGGACCATCTCCGGGTCCAGTGCGGAAGTGGGCTCGTCGAACAGTATGACCTTGGGCTGCATGGCCAGGGTGCGGGCAATGGCCGCACGCTGCTGCTGGCCGCCGGAGAGCTGCGCGGGGAAGCTGTGGCGCTTGTCGGCGATGCCGACCTTGGCCAGCAGGGCCTCGGCGATCTCGATGGCTTCGGCGCGGCTCTTGCCCAGCACGCGGCGCGGCGCCTCGATGATGTTGTCGAGGATGCTCATGTGCGGCCAGAGGTTGAAGTTCTGGAAGACGAAGCCCAGTTCGCTGCGCAGGCGGTTGATCTGGCGGTTGTCGGCGGCGACCAGCGCCCCGTCCTTGGCCTTCTTCAGCTTGAGTTCTTCGCCGGCGACGATGATCTGGCCCTGGTGGGGGGTTTCCAGCAGGTTGATGCAGCGCAGGAAGGTCGACTTGCCGGAACCCGAGGAGCCGAGAATGGAGATCACGTCGCCTTCGCGGGCGGTCAGGGAAATGCCCTTGAGCACTTCCAGGTCGCCGTAACGCTTGTGCAGGTTACGGATTTCCAGTGCGGGTGTGGCCTCGGCCATTGGGGGCTCCTCTATTGTTGTTCGGATGCTTCGCGGCGCGCCGCGGCAGGGGGTAGGGCCTTCCTGGCGAACGCAACCTATCACGCGCCCCGGGGGGCGCCAAGCGTCCGGGGGCCGCGCCGGGCCTGGATGGTGGCATCTTGTCGCATTGCCGCAGTGCCTTGTCGCCTGGGCTGAACACCGGGGGCCCGGAAGCCTGGCGAGGGGGCCGGCGAAACGCGGGGCGCGATAGTGCCAGCTTCGCCGGCGGGGGAAAAGACCGCAGGCCCCGACATTGGTCGGGGCCCGGGTTCACTGGGTGATCTGCGGCTCGGCGGCGTTGCTGTCGCGGCTCTCTTCGTCGAGCTGGTCGAGCTGGCCGGCCATCAGCGCCGGGCGGCCACCGATGCGCGGGCCGGGCAGCACGCTGCCGTCGGCCAGGCGGGTGGGATGCTCGCTGGCATCGATGGCCGATTTGCGCGGCTGCGTCTGCACGTGGAAATCGGTGATCTCGATGATGCCCTTGCCTTCGGCCAGCAGGTGGAAGGAGAAGGCCTTGCGCGCCCGCTCGTTGTCGAAGCCGAAGGTCACCTGCAGCGGCTTGTCGCGGGTCAGCAGCGGGAACTCGGGGATCGCCAGGTCCACCGGGCGCTCGAACTCGCGGGTCTTCAGCTGCACCCTGGCGCCGGCCTTGTCCATCTGCAGGGCGCGGATCTTCAGGCTCACGGTGGTGTGGCTGTCGGCCGGGAACTCCAGGTACTGGGCGCCGATCAGGTTGTCGGTGTACTCGTTGGTGACCTGCGGCTTGATGCGGATCTTCTCCTGGGTGGCGAACTGGTATTCGCGGCCCATCGGGTTACCGATCACCGAATGATCCAGGATGCCCGCGCGGGCGGCGACCAGGCGGGCGTCGCGGCCACTGAAGCGGCCGACGAACTGGGCGCTGTCGGCGATGAAGCCATCGCTCTTGTAGCGCCGGCAGACCTGCTGGAAGTCGCATTCGGTGAAGGTCTGCTTGCCGTCGTGGAAGCGCAGCATACCGTTGGTGAAGGAGACCATCTCGCGGCCCTTGTCGTACTCGCGGAACAGCGAGCGGCCGGAAACGTCCTTCGGCGGGGTGAAGCCGAAGTAGTCGAGGATCGAGGCGTCCATGTCGACGTGGCCGTAGACGCCGCTCTTCACCGGCGGCAGCGCCGCCTGCTCGGGGGCCAGCACCAGGTTCAGGCCCCAGGACGAGGCCAGGCGCACGTTGTCGATGCCGTGGGATTCGTCGGAGGTGACGATCACCAGGGTGTCCTTGAGCACGCCCTGTTTCTCCAGGCCGGCGAGGAAGGCATCGACGGCGTCATCCAGGTAGCCCACCGCGGCCTGGCGCGGGGTGGGGTATTTGGCCAGATATTCCGGGGTGGCCGAGTAGGGCTGGTGGGTGCCGACGGTGAGCAGGGTGAGCATCCACGGCTTCTTGTTCTTGCGCAGCTCGCCGACGTAGTCCAGCGCGCCCTCGAAGAAGGCCTTGTCATCCATGCCCCAGGCGAACTCCAGGTAGGGCTTCTTCTTGAACCAGTCGCGGCCGAGGGTCTTGTCGAAGCCCATGGCCGGCATCACCTTGTCCTTGGCCATGAAGCGCAGGCCGGCGCCCTGCAGGAAGTGGGTGCTGAAGCCGTGCTGGCGCAGCTGCGCCGGCAGGCACTCGGCGGCGCGGCCGGGGTTGGACAGCAGTTCGACGCCCTTGGGCGTGCCGTTGTCCAGCTTGCTGTAGTCGCCGCAGAGCAGGGCATAGAGGCCGCGGATGGTCTGGTGGCTGTGCACCACGTAGTCCGGGGTGGTCATCGAGCGTTCGGCCCAGGCGCTGAGCCTGGGCATCATGGATTCTTCGTAGCTGCTGCTCAGCGCCGCACGGTTGGTCGCCACGTAGGCGCCGGGGATACCTTCCATGGTGATGATCAGCACGTTCTTCGCCGTGCCCGGGCCGGACAGCAGCGGGGTGCCGGAGAGGTCGAGCTGGGTCAGCCCGGTGACGTCCGGCGGGGTGTCGCCCTGGTCGCCGGCCAGCCAGTCCTCGGCAGCGAGCTGGCCCTGGCTGGCGACGCCGGCCAGCAGGCGGTGCGGCAGGTTGAACTGCTTCCACACGTCGACGTCGTTGGGGATCACGTACTGCAAGCCGAAGTGGGCGCCCAGCAGGGCCACCGGCACGGCATAGGCGAAGCGCGACAGGCGCTGTTCGCGGCGCCGCCACAGCACGGCGCAGAGCACGATGGCGCCGAGCAGCGCGCCGGCCAGCCATGGGTGGGCGATGCCGCCGCCCTGGGTGGAGTTGCCGACGAAGGTCGGGTCGGCCATGAAGTGCAGGTCGCTGGGATCGGGCATGCGGCCCACGGCGCTGACCAGCTCGGCGTTGCCGATCGTCATCAGCGCCCACAGCAGCATGATCGGCAGGGCTACGAACAGGCGCAGGCGGTGCAGCAACAGGACCAGCAGGCTGCCGATGGCCAGATCCGAAAGGTAGCCATAGAGGTTGCCCCAGCCAAAGGCGTGGCGGCTGGCCAGCGGGATCGCCAGGAACAGGATGGCAAGCGTCGCGAGGTTGCCGCGTTGTTGCCACCAGCGTTTTAGAGGATGCACGAGCACTCCCTTTTCAGGCATCGAGGGCCTGAAAGTATCCCATCCCTCGGGCGGAAATCATCCGGAATGTCATCATTCTGAAAAAACGTTGTGCTACGCGCCAGTAGACAACGGAAATCAGCGGAGTTTCGCCGGGCGGGCGACCAGTGGCGGAAGCGCGGCCGTGATCGGCTGAGGGCGGAAATACAAAAGGCCCCTGGTTCTGGTGAACGCAGGGGCCTTTCGGAGTCTTGGTGCCCAGGGACGGAATCGAACCGCCGACACGGGGATTTTCAATCCCCTGCTCTACCAACTGAGCTACCTGGGCAACGTGGCGCGCATTAAAAGGGTTTTCCGAAGGGGTGTCAAGCGTGCCGCGAAAAAATTTTCAGTTAATACCGGAGCTTACGCGCTCGGCGGGACGTAGCCGTCGGCCTGGGCGTATTCCTCGCCGGAGAGGAACTTGTCCATCTCGCCCTGGAGGAATTTGCGGTCCTCGGCGTTCATCATGTTCAGCCGGCGCTCGTTGATCAGCATGGTCTGGTGCTTCTGCCACTCGTCCCAGGCCTGCTTCGACACGTGCTCGTAGATGTCCTGGCCCTTGGCGCCGGGGTAGGGCGGGCGATCGAGGCCGGGCAGCTGTTCTTTGTACTTGCGGCACATCACCATTCGGCTCATGTCATCTCTCCTGCATTCAACGCGTCGGCTGCCCGCTTGAGCAGCTTCTTGACCGGGGCCGCGAGACCGAGCCGCGGCGGGGTGGCCAGGTTATACCAGAGCCAGTCGCCCTCGGCCACGCCGCTGGCTGCGTCTTCCACGCGCACCAGCCAGGGCTCGATGGCCAGCTGGAAGTGGCTGAAAGTATGGGTCAGGCCGGGCAGTTCGTGGCGCTGCCCCAGGCGCAGGGCGTGCTGCGCGGCGAGCGGGTCGAGCTGGGCGAGGTCGTCCAGTTCCGGGAAGCTCCACAGGCCGCCCCACAGGCCGGTGGACGGGCGGCGGTAGAGCAGGATGGCGCCTTCGCGGTTGGCCAGGATCGGCATCAGCGTGCGCCGCTGCGGCAGTTCCTTGCGCGGTTTGGGCACCGGGTAGGCGCTTTCGCGGCCGAGCAGGTGGGCGCGGCAGCCCTCGCTCAATGGGCACAGCAGGCAGCTGGGCTTGCTGCGGGTGCAGAGGGTGGCGCCCAGGTCCATCATCGCCTGGGTGTAGTGGTTGACCCGCGCGTGCGGGGTGAAGCGTTCCGCCGCTTCCCACAGCTGCTTCGCCACCCTGGGCTCGCCCGGGTAGCCGTCGCAGGCCAGGTAGCGGGCCAGCACGCGCTTGACGTTGCCGTCGAGGATGGGCGCGCGCAGGCCCATGGAGATGCTGGCGATGGCCCCGGCGGTGGAGCGGCCGATGCCGGGCAGCTCGGTGAGCTGCTCGAGGTCGCGGGGGAATTCGCCGCCATGGCGCTCCATCACCAGCTTCGCGGTCTTCTGCAGGTTGCGCGCGCGGGTGTAGTAGCCCAGCCCGGTCCACAGGTGCAGGACTTCGTCCTCGGGCGCTGCGGCCAGGTCGGCCACCGTGGGCAGCGCCGCCATGAAGCGGTCGAAGTAGCCCAGCACGGTGCTCACCTGGGTCTGCTGCAGCATGATTTCCGACACCCACACCCGGTAGGGGTTGATATCGCGCTGCCAGGGCAGGTCGTGGCGGCCGTGGCGGTCGTACCAGTCGAGGACCGCGGTATTGAAGCGTTCGGGGGTCATTTCTTCTTCAGCAGGTTCTTCAGGGCGTCCTTCAGGTCGGGGCTGACCTTGTCGCCGAATTTCTCTTCGAGTTTTTCGTTCAGGCGCTGGCCGGCCAGTTGCCCGGCGATGCGGCCGATGCCTTCCTGGTCCAGGCGGCAGGCCTTGGCGCCCAGTTCCAGCGGGCCGCGGCAGCGCAGCGGCCATTCGATGCCGACGTAGCGCTTGTTCACCTCGCAGGCCGGGTCGGGCATGTCGCTCTTGTCGCCTTCGATGATCACGCCGACGCGGTAGTCCATGCCCAGTACGCGCAGGTCGAGGTCGCCGTCGCCCTTTACCGTCAGGCCGGGCACCGCGACGCGCAGGTCGGGGTTGCTGGCCACGCCGTTGTGGAAGGTCAGGCTGCCGTTGAGTTCGCGGAAGGGCGTGTCCTTGCCGCCGTGCTCGGCGCTCAGGCTCTTCCGGTTGAGGGTGGCGATGCCGCGGCACAGCTGCTCTTCGAGGTTGGCGTTGAGCAGCACGCCCTTGCTCAGCTTGAAGTTGGCCTTGCCGTTGAGGTTGTCGATCCAGGCCTTCTGGCTGTTGCCCTGGGTGGTGATGTCCGCGTCCAGGTTCAGCAGGCCGGTGACCGGCGGCTTCTGGCCCTGGGCCTGGAGGAGTTTCTCCACCGGCACGCCTTCGATGTGCTTCTGCGCCGCCAGCAGCGCCACGTCCTGGCGCACGTCGAGGCTGGCCTTGGCGTTGAAGCGGCCGTCGTAGAGCTCGCCGCGCATGTCGTCGAGCGTGAACTGGCCGTTCTGCCCGCGCAGCTTGAGCACGGCGTTCTCGATCGGCAGCTTGTCGAGGGTCAGTTGGCCGAGGTTCAGGTTGAGGTCCAGGTCCAGCGTGCGCAGCTTGGCCAGCGGCAGCAGCGGGGCGTCGCTCCAGGCCTGCTGGGTGGGGGCGTTGGGCAGCGGGCTGTCGCCCTTGCCGGTGGCGCTGGCGACGGTGGCGTCGACTTCCGCCTTGCGGCTGGCGCTGGCCGCCTCGGCGCCTTTGGCGGCCTTGGCCGGCAGGTAGCGGTCGAGGTTCAGCTTGTCGCCGCTGAGCTGGGCGCGCACGGCCTGCTTGGCGATGTCGGCCAGGCCCAGGCTACCGCTGAAGCTGCTGTCGTCGAGCTTGAGCTGGATGTCGCTGAGGTTGACGGCGTTGCGGCTGCCGTCCAGGCGCGCGGCCAGTTCCAGCTTGGTCAGGGTGTTGCCGTCGGCCATCTCCGGCAGTTTCTGGCCGAGGCCGTCGAGGAATTCGCGCAGGTTGAACGGGGCGATGGACAGGCCGCCGGTGAACTGCGGCTCCTTGTCGAGGTTGCGCGCCTTCAGCTCGCCGAGGGCGCGCAGCTGGTTGATCGATAGTTTCAGGCCGTTCCATTCGGCGACCTGCGCGGCCTGGTCGAGCAGCAGCTGGCCCTGGGCGGAGAAGGTCGCGGTGCGGCCCTGCAACTGGTCGCCGGCCAGTTCACCGGAGAGCTTGGCGTCTTCCAGCTGGTAGCGCTTGAGCGCGCGGTCGAAGCGCAGGTTGCCGGTCAGCTCGGTCTTGGCGCGGGTCACCGGCTGGTTGGTGCCCAGGTAGGCGTTGAGCTTGAAGGGGATGCTGCTGCCTTCGCGGATGGCGCCGGTGTTCAGGTCCAGGCCTTCGACGGTGTACTGCTTGCCGCTCTGCTCGTCGCTGTAGTCGATGCGCGCGCCGCTGACGTTGAGGCTGTCGATGTCCAGCTTCATCGGCGTGGAAGCGCTCTCGGCCGGAGCCTTGGGCGCTTCGGCGGGCGCGCCGGCGGGCTGGGCCGGCTTGCCGATGTCTTCCCAGTTGCCCTTGCCGGCCTTGTCGCGGTTCAGCGTGAGGGTCAGGCCCTGCACGCGGATGTCGCTCATCTGCACTTCGCGGCGCAGCAGCGGCAGCACCCGCACCGACAGGCCGAGCAGCTGCAGGTCGGCGAACGGCTTGTCCGGGCTGCGCACGCTGGCCACGCTGGTGTCGTGCAGCTCCAGGCCGAGCCAGGGGAACAGGCTCCAGCCGATGTCGCCGCGCAGGTCCAGCTCCAGGTTGGCCTTGTCGCGGGCGAGCTGGCGGATCTCGTCCTTGTAGTCGTTGGGGTCGAAGAAATGGGTGAGGATGAAGCCGGCGGCGACTACCAGTAGCAGCAGGGCGAGGACGGCTATGCCCAGGATCTTGCCGAACGCTTTCATGGACGGGTCCTTGTTCTGGCGGCGGGTGAATTGGCGGGAGTATATCAATGCGCCCGCCCGCTTCAGCAGGCGGCGGCGACGCGTTCGGCGATGGCCAGGCTGGCGGTGAGCCCCGGCGACTCGATCCCGAACAGGTTGACCAGGCCCGGCAGGCCGTGGTCCACGGCGGTTTGGATGACGAAGTCGGAGGCGGGTTCCCCGGCGCCGCTCAGTTTAGGACGAATCCCGACGTAGCCGGCCTGCAGGCGTTCGGCGTCCAGGCCCGGGAAGTAGCGGCGGATGGCCTGGGCGAAGGGCTCGCGCAGCGCTTCGTCGACCTGGTAGTCGATGGCCTCCAGGTAACGCACGTCCGGGCCGAAGCGCAGCTGGCCGCCGAGGTCGAGGGTGGCGTGCACGCCCAGGCCGGCGGTGTTGGCCTCGGGCATCGGGTAGATCAGGTGGCTGAACGGCGAGCGGCCGCCGTAGGTGAAGTAGCGGCCCTGGCACAGGTGCAGCGGCGGCACGCCTTCCAGGCCTTCGGTGCGGGCGGCCAGTTGCTGGGCGAACAGGCCGCCGGCGTTGACCACCTGTTCGGCCTGGATGCTGAACGGCTCGCCGACGCTGACGCCTTCGGCGACCCAGCCGTCGGCGGCGCGGCGCAGGCTGTCGATGCGGGTGTCCAGCACCAGCTGCGCGCCCTGGATTTGCGCGGCGTGCTGCAGCGACAGCATGTAGGCGTGGCTGTCGATGATCCCGGTGCTCGGCGAGAGCAGGGCGGCCACGCCGCGCACCGCCGGCTCCAGCGCGTGGAGCTGGGTGGCGTCCAGCGGCTGCAGGTCATGTACGTCGCTGGCTTGGGCATTGGCGGCGAGGGCTTCCAGCTTGCCCAGTTCGGCGTCTTCCACGGCCACCAGCAGCTTGCCGATGCGGCTGTGCGCCACGTCGTGGCTGGCGCACCAGGCGTACAGGCGCTCGCGGCCTTCCAGGCAGAGTTCGGCCTTGAGCGAGCCGGGCGGGTAGTAGAGGCCGGCGTGGATGACCTCGGAGTTGCGGCTGGAGGTGTGGCTGCCGATCAGCCGTTCGGCTTCGACGATCAGCACACTGCGCCCAGCGGCGGCCAGGCGCGCGGCGCAGGCCAGGCCGATCGCGCCGGCGCCTATGACCAGGATGTCGATGTCGTTCACGGTGCCTCCGCGGTTTCCAGGGCCAGGCCCAGGTGCGCGGCCAGCTCGGCCGCTTCCGCCTGCCCGGCCGGGGCCAGCAGGCGCAGCGGGCAGCCGGCGAGCACCGCTTGGCGCTGGGCTTCCTCCAGCAGCCGGCGGGCCACGCCGCGGCCGCGGGTGACGCGGCGCACGCACAGGCGCGAGAGGCGCCAGGCGTCGGCATCGCGCTGCAGCCAGGCGGCGCCCAGCAGGCGGTCGTTGAAGCGCCCGGTCAGCAGCGTGCCCGCGGCCAGCGCGGCGTCCACCAGGGCCTCGCCATCGGCGAAGGGCGCGAGCAGCCAGGCCGGCGCCTCGGCGTAGAGCCGGGCCAGGTCCTGGCGGTCCTGGGCGGAGGGCTGGGCAAGGTGTTCGACGATCACGGGCATGGCGGCATCCTCGGCGGGGACGCGCAGTTTACGGACAAGCGGCGCCCCGCGGCCAGCGCCGCCGACCGTCGCCCGTAGCCCTGCGGGGCCCGCCGCGCCTATAATGCGGGCCCTCTTATAATTAAGTGCAGTGTTAGCTGTGGAGCTGGTGATGGCCGAACGCAAGGCAACCGTCGCGCGCGACACCCTGGAAACCCAGATTAAGGTGTCCATCGACCTGGATGGCACGGGCAAGGCCCGCTTCGATACCGGGGTGCCCTTCCTCGAGCACATGATGGACCAGATCGCCCGCCATGGCCTGATCGACCTGGACATCGAGTGCAAGGGCGACCTGCACATCGACGACCACCACACCGTCGAAGACATCGGCATCACTCTCGGCCAGGCCATGGCCCGCGCCATCGGCGACAAGAAGGGCATCCGCCGCTACGGCCATGCCTACGTGCCGCTGGACGAGGCGCTGTCGCGCGTGGTGATCGACTTCTCCGGCCGCCCCGGCCTGCAGATGCACGTGCCCTTCACCCGCGCCAGCGTCGGCGGCTTCGACGTCGACCTGTTCATGGAGTTCTTCCAGGGCTTCGTCAACCACGCCCAGGTGACCCTGCACATCGACAACCTGCGCGGGCACAACACCCACCACCAGATCGAGACGGTGTTCAAGGCCTTCGGCCGCGCCCTGCGCATGGCCATCGAGCTGGACGAGCGCATGGCTGGGCAGATGCCGTCGACCAAGGGGTGCCTGTAATGCAGACGGTCGCCGTCATCGACTACGGCATGGGCAACCTGCACTCGGTGTCCAAGGCGCTGGAGCGCGTGGGCGCCGGCCGCGTGCTGGTGACCAGCGACGCCGCGGTGATCCGCGAGGCCGACCGCGTGGTGTTCCCCGGCGTGGGCGCCATCCGCGACTGCATGGCCGAGATCAGGCGCCTGGGCTTCGATGCGCTGGTGCGTGAAGTCAGCCAGGACCGCCCCTTCCTCGGCATCTGCGTCGGCATGCAGGCGCTGCTGGAACACAGCGAGGAGAACGGCGGCGTCGACTGCATCGGCCTGTTCCCCGGCCAGGTGCGTTTCTTCGGCAAGGACCTGTACGAGGACGGCGAGCACCTGAAGGTGCCGCACATGGGCTGGAACCAGGTCAAACAGAGTCTCGACCACCCGCTGTGGCACGAAATCCCCGACGAAGCGCGCTTCTACTTCGTGCACAGCTACTACATCGAGGCGGGCAACCCGCGCCAGGTCGCCGGCCGCGGCCACTATGGCCGCGACTTCGCCGCCGCGCTGGCCGAGGGCCCGCGCTTCGCCGTGCAGTTCCACCCGGAGAAGAGCCACACCCACGGCCTGCAGCTGCTGCAGAACTTCGCCGCCTGGGACGGCCGCTGGTAAGCCATGGCACGCCAGAAGGACAAGCCGGCGATCCTCGAACTCGATGGCGCCCAGCGCCAGAGCGCGGCGCGGGCCATCCAGCGCTTCCTCGAGGAGCGCTTCGAGCTGGACCTGGGCGGCTTCGAGGCCGAGGAAGTGCTGGACTTCTTCATGCGCGAGTTCGGCCCGCTGTTCTACAACAAGGCGATTCTCGATGTGCAGGCGCACCTGAAAGACAGGTTCGAAAGCATCGAAAGCGACTTGTGGGCGCTCGAGAAGAGCTGACCCGACCCCATTCACGACTTGGATTCGAGCAGGTTCAACCGATGCTGATCATCCCCGCAATCGATCTGAAGGACGGCGCCTGCGTGCGCCTGCGCCAGGGCCTGATGGAAGACGCCACCGTCTTCTCCGACGACCCGGTGGCCATGGCCGCCAAATGGGTGGACGGTGGCTGCCGCCGCCTGCACCTGGTGGACCTCAACGGCGCCTTCGAAGGCAAGCCGGTGAATGGCGAGGTGGTCACCGCCATCGCCAGGCGCTACCCGAACCTGCCGATCCAGATCGGTGGCGGCATCCGTTCGCTGGAGACCATCGAGCACTACGTGCGCGCCGGCGTCAGCTACGTGATCATCGGCACCAAGGCGGTGAAGCAGCCGGAATTCGTCGGCGAAGCCTGCCGCGCCTTCCCCGGCAAGGTGATAGTCGGCCTGGACGCGAAGGACGGCTTCGTCGCCACCGACGGCTGGGCCGAGGTCAGCGAAGTGCAGGTGATCGACCTGGCCAAGCGCTTCGAGGCCGACGGCGTCTCCGCTATCGTCTACACCGACATCTCCAAGGACGGCATGATGCAGGGCTGCAACGTCGAAGCCACCGCCGCCCTGGCCAACGCCACGCGCATCCCGGTGATCGCCTCCGGCGGCATCCACAACCTGGGCGACATCCAGAAACTGCTGGACGCGCGCACCCCGGGCATCATCGGCGCCATCACCGGCCGGGCGATCTACGAGGGCACCCTCGATGTCGCCGAGGCCCAGGCGCTGTGCGATCGGCAGGCAAAAGACGAATAAAAGCGCTGGAGGCTGAAGGCTGGACGTGACCGAGTCGCTTTTTCGTTCAGCCTCCAGCCTTCAGCCTCCCGCGAATTTCAAGATTGGGAGACACCAGAATGGCCCTCGCTAAGCGCATCATCCCCTGCCTCGACGTGGACAACGGCCGCGTGGTCAAGGGCGTCAAGTTCGAGAACATCCGCGACGCCGGCGACCCGGTGGAGATCGCCCGCCGCTACGACGAGCAGGGCGCCGACGAGATCACCTTCCTCGACATCACCGCCAGCGTCGATGGCCGCGACACCACGCTGCACACCGTCGAGCGCATGGCCAGCCAGGTGTTCATCCCGCTGACCGTCGGCGGCGGCGTGCGCAGCGTGCAGGACATCCGCAACCTGCTCAACGCCGGCGCGGACAAGGTCTCGATCAACACCGCCGCGGTGTTCACCCCGGAGTTCGTCGGCGAAGCCGCCGCGCGCTTCGGCTCGCAGTGCATCGTGGTCGCCATCGACGCCAAGAAGGTCTCGGCGCCGGGCGAAACCCCGCGCTGGGAAATCTTCACCCACGGCGGGCGCAAGCCCACCGGGCTGGACGCGGTGGAGTGGGCGAAAAAGATGGAAGGCCTGGGCGCCGGCGAAATCCTCCTGACCAGCATGGACCAGGACGGCGTGAAGAGCGGCTACGACCTGGGCGTGACCCGCGCCATCAGCGAGGCGGTGAACGTGCCGGTGATCGCTTCCGGCGGCGTCGGCAACCTGGAGCACCTGGCGGCCGGCATCCTCGAAGGCAAGGCCGACGCGGTGTTGGCGGCGAGCATCTTCCACTTCGGCGAGTACAGCGTGCCGGAGGCCAAGGCCTACCTGGCCAGCCGCGGCATCGTGGTGCGCTGAAGGGCGCGCCGCACTGCCGGGGTGCAGCTTGCGACAGGGCCCGGCCCGCTCATGGCGGCCGGGCCTTGTGCTTTCTGGCGATGTTTCCTACAGGGCGTGACGCGGTCTGAAAGATGCAAGGCCGAATGATGGCAAACTTGCGGTAAGCTCTGCGCCTTCGCTTACAACCAGGAATGTTCTGCGATGCTGAAACGCCTCCTGCTGGCCAGCTCTCTGCTGTTGGCTGGCACAGTGCATGCGGAAATCTCTCCGGACTACAGCATGGTCCTGCTGACGGAGAACTTCCCGCCCTACAACATGGCCATCAACGGCAAGAACTTCGCCCAGGAAGACAATATCGACGGCATCGCCGTGGACATCGTCCGCGAGATGTACAAGCGCGCCGGCATCAAGTACAGCATGACCCTGCGCTTCCCCTGGGAACGCATCTACAAGCTGGCGCTGGAGAAGCCGGACTACGGCGTCTTCGTCACCGCGCGGCTGCCGGAGCGGGAAAGCGCCTTCAAGTGGGTCGGCCCCATCGGCCCGGACGACTGGGTGCTGCTGGCCCGCGGCGACAGCCCCATCGCCCTGAAGAGCCTGGACGAGGCGAAGAAGTACCGGGTGGGCGCCTACAAGGGCGACGCCATGGCCGAGTACCTCGCCGAGCACGGTTTCGAGCCGGCGCTGGCGCTGCGCGACCAGGAGAACGCCGGCAAGCTGCAAAAGGGCGAGATCGACCTCTGGGCCAGCGGCGACCCGGCCGGGCGCTACCTGGCCAAGCAGGTCGGCGTCAGCGGCCTGAAGACGGTGCTGCGCTTCAACAGCGACCAGCTGTACCTGGCGCTGAACAAGGAAACCCCCGACGAAGTGGTGCAGAAGCTGCAGGCCGCGCTGGACAAGATGCGCGCCGAAGGCTTCGTCGACGATGTACTGAACAGCTACCTGTGATCCGCCGGCGCCGCTCGAGGGGGGCGGCGCCGCGCTGCGTTGCCGGCCACGGCCGGAGCTGTGCCAGGGATGGTGTACAGGACGGGAATCGCGTCCGCGATGCAGGGATGCCGCTAGCCATAACGATAACCAAGCGAGCGGTATGACCATGCTGAAACTCAAGACCTGCGGGCTGTTCATCGGCCTGCTGCTGGGGGCCGCCACGGCCCGCGCCGACTTGCCCGCCGACTACAAGGTGGTGCTGCTGACGGAGAACTTCCCGCCGTTCAACATGGCGGTGGACGACAAGAACTTCGCCCGCGACGAAGGCATCGACGGCATCAGCGCGGACATCGTCCGCGAGATGTTCAAGCGTGCCGGCATCGGCTACACCCTCAGCCTGCGCTTCCCCTGGGACCGGCTGTACAAGCTGACCCTGGACCGCGCCGGCTACGGCCTGTTCTCCACCACCTACACCCCCGAGCGGGTGCCGCTGTTCAAGTGGGTGGGCCCGCTGGCGAAGACCGGCTGGGTGGTGCTGGCCCCGCCGGGCAGCAAGATCACTGCGCTGAAGGACCTCAAGGAAGCCGGCAAGTACAAGCTCGGCGCCTACAAGAATGACGCCGTCAGCCAGGCGCTGGAGAGCCAGGGCATCCCGGTGATCAACGCCCTGCGCGACCAGGAGAACGTGAAGAAGCTGATGAGCGGGCAGATCGACCTCTGGGCCACCACCGACCCGGTGGGCCGCTACCTGGCCAAGCAGGAGGGCGTCAGCGGCCTGCAGACGGTGCTGCGCTTCAACGAGGCGCAGCTGTACCTGGCACTGAACAAGGACACTCCGGACGAGGTGGTCGAGCGGCTGCAGAAGGCCCTGGACCAGATGCGCGCCGAGGGGTATGTGGACGAGGTTACCAACAATTACCTCTGAGGCCGGATCGCGGACAGAGTCCGCTCCTGCGCCCGCCCTACGGTTCTGAGGATGCACGATTGTAGGAGCGGGCCCTGCCCGCGATTCGCGCGCAGGGCGCGCTCCTACAGGTGGGTTCGGAACTGTTCTATTGGGTTCCCGCGTTCGCGGGAACCCAGAAAACCGCCTAGAAGCAACAGGCCGCACCGGCGTGCTCTTCGTAGGAGCGAGCCATGCTCGCCTGCAACGGCCGGTGCTCGGTCGGGCACGGCGATGGGTATCGCTTCGCTCAACCCATCCTACGAAAAGCGCTGAGGCGCGGCCGGCGAGCGGGGTTCAGCGGTACACGCCATCCTTGCCATGCGCCGCCATGGCGCGGTTGCCGCGTTCGGCGATCAGCAGGTCGGGCTTCACCAGTTCGATGCCCGCCGCCTTCAGCTTCGGCAGCTCGCGCAGCAGCACCCGCAGGGTGGCCGGGCGCGGGTGGCCGATCAGCAGCGCCGAGCCCTGCTTGCGCGCCAGGGCCACGCCGCTCTGCAGCTGGCGGGCGATGCTGTCTTCATCCGGCTGGTCGTCGAGGAAGACATCGCGGGACAGGCTGGCCAGGCCGCGCTTCTGTGCTTCGGCGGCGGCCACTGTGGCGGCGCTGGTGCGGCTATCGAGGAAGAACAGGTGGCGTTCCTGCAGGGTGCCCATCAGCAGGTCCATGCCGGCGCGGTCGGCGGTCATGCGGCTGCCTTCGTGGTTGTTCACGCCTTGCACGTAGGGCACCGCGGCCAGCGCCGCGTCCAGGCGCCGGGCCAGCTCCGTGTGTGGCAGGTCGGGGCGCCAGGCGTAGGGGCCGCCGGCCGGGTCCATCGGCAGGTGCAGGATCAGGGTACGCCCGCGCTGGTGGGCTTCGCGGGCCAGTTCGGCGGCGTGCGGGGTGTCCGGCATGATCGCCAGGGCCACTGCCGCCGGTAGTTCGAACACCTGGCGGTCGCGCGCCAGGTTCTGCCCGAGGTCGTCGATCACCACGCTCAGCAGCGGCCTGGCCTGCGCCTGGCCGAGCAGGGCGGCCAGGCATAGGCCGAACAGCAGCCGTGCCCGGCGCACCGGTCAGTTGCCGCGGCTGACGCTGAGCCCCTTCAGCAGGCTGAGGGCCTGGCTCAGCTGGAAGTCGCTGTCCTGCGGGGCGGCCTGGGGCGCCTTGCCCGACTGCGTCGGACGGTCCTTGCCGCCGTTGCCGTTGGCCAGGTGGCCCTGCAGGTCGGCTTCCTTGAAGCCTTCGAAGTCGCTCTGCTCGCGGGTCACCTTGGCGCGTTCCACCTCGATGTCCGGGACTATGCCCTGGGCCTGGATGGAGCGGCCGTTGGGGGTGTAGTAGAGCGCGGTGGTCAGCTTCAGGGCGCGGTCGTTGTTCAGCGGCAGCACGGTCTGCACCGAGCCCTTGCCGAAGCTGTCGGTGCCCATGAGGATGGCGCGTTTCTGGTCCTGCAGGGCGCCGGAGACGATTTCCGCCGCCGAGGCGGTGCCGCCGTTGATCAGCACCACCAGCTGCACGCCCTCGCTGGGGTCGGCCGGGTCGGCGGAGAAGCGCAGTTCGGAGTTGGGGATGCGGCCCTTGGTGTAGACGATCAGGCCCTTGGTGAGGAAGGCGTCGGCCACTTCCACCGCGGACTGCAGCACGCCGCCGGGGTTGTTGCGCAGGTCCAGGACCAGGCCCTTGAGCTTGCCCTTGTTGTCCTTCTTCAGCTGCGCCAGGGCCTTGACCACCTCGTCGCCGGTGTTGACCTGGAACTGGGTGATGCGCAGGTAGCCGTAGTTCGGCTCCAGCAGCTGGGTCTTGACGCTCTTGACCTTGATGATGGCGCGCTTGAGGCTGACGTCGAACGGCCGGCCGCCGCCGCGCACTATGGTCAGGGTGATGGACGAGCCGGGCTTGCCGCGCATGCTGTCCACCGCCTCGTTCATCGACTGGCCCTTGGTCGGCTTGCCGTCGATCTGCACGATCAGGTCGCCGGGCTGGATGCCGGCCGCGGCCGCCGGGGTGTCGTCGATCGGCGAGACCACCTTGATGAAGCCGTCCTCGGTGCCTACCTCGATGCCCAGGCCGCCGAACTCGCCGCTGGTGCTTTCCTGCAGCTCGGCGAATTCTTCCGGGTCCAGGTAGGCCGAATGCGGGTCGAGGTTGCTGAGCATGCCCTTGATGGCGTTCTCCAGCAGGGTCTTGTCGTCCACCGGCTCGACGTAGGCGGCCTTCACCCGGTCCAGGACCTCGGCGAAGGTCCGCAGTTCGTCCAGCGGCAGCGGCGCCTCCTTGCCGCTGGCCGCGGCTGGCGCGGCGGGCGGTGTCTCGGCGGCCTGGGCCGCCCCGATACCGAGCAGCAGGGCCAGGGTGATGAGACGGAAGCGATGCGACATGTTTGGCTCCTAAGGCGTGTCCGCCGCTTATCCTTGCGTGCGACACCAGGTAGTGGGGTCCGTCGGGCGGCCCTGATGACGAATGGCGAAATACACCGCCGGAGTCTCCTGCCCGCCGCTGGTGCCGACGGTAGCGATGGGATCCCCGGCCTTGACCGTGTCCCCGGCGCCTTTCAGCAGACTCTGATTATGACCATAAAGGCTCAGGTATCCACCACCGTGGTCGAGGATAACCAGTAGCCCGGCGCCGCGCAGCCAGTCGGCGAACACCACCCTGCCACCATGCACGGCGCGTACCGTGGCGCCTGCGCTGGCGCCGATCAGCACGCCGTCCCAGGTGGCGCGCGGGTCGTCGCCGCGCGGGCTGCCGAAGCGCGCCAGGATGCGTCCGTTGACCGGCCAGGGCAGCTTGCCGCGGGTGGCGTCGAAGGCGCCGCCAAAGCCGGCGCCGCTGGACACCAGCGGGCCGCTGTAGTCCGCGCGGGGCTTGGGCTTCGCGCTGCCGCCGCCGCTGGCCATCTCGCGTTCGCGGCGGGCGCGCTCGCGTTCGGCGGCCAGGGCGCGCTGGCGCGCTTCCTCGGCTTCGCGGGCCTGGCGGGCGAGGGTTTCCTCGATGGTCTTGAGCACCTTGTTCAGCTCGGCCTGGGCCTGCTGGCGGTCCTGCAGCTTGCGGTTGCTGTCGCTGTAGTCGCTGTTGAGCTTGGCCAGGGCTTCCTGGCGCTGCTTGCGCACTTCGGCCAGTTCCTGGCGGCGGGCCTCGAGGTCCTGCTGCTGGGCCAGTTGCTGGCTCTTCTGCGTGGTGATGTCGCGCTCGACGTTCTCCAGCTGGCGCAGGGTCTCGTTGAAGGCGTTGAGCTGTTCCAGGCGCGCGCGGTTGATGTACTCGTAGTAGGTGAGGGTGCGGCTGAACTTCTCGGGATGTTCCTGGTTCAGCAGCAGCTTGAGGTATTCCTCGCGGCCGCTCTGGTACGCGGCGCGGGCCTGGATGCCGATCAGCCGCTGCTGTTCAAGGCGCGCGCCCTGGAGTTTTTTTTTCTCCTCGTCCAGGCGCTGGAGCTCCTTTTCGCTCTTCTCCAGCTCCTCCTGCAGCGCCTTGACCTGCTTCTCCAGGTCGCCCATCTGGGTTTCGGTGGACTTGAGCTGCTTCTGCACCCCGGATTTCTCTTCCTGGATGCCGCTGAGGGTCTTCTTCAGCTCGGCGATGTCTTTCTGCGTCCGCTCGATCTGCTTCTGGGTGTCGGCGCGTTCGTCGGCGACGACCGCCAGCGGGCTCAGCAGGCAGATCAGCAGCAGGGAGGATAGGGCGCGATGCATGGGGTGGCGGGCACCTGGAGGCGGAATCGGCCTAGTATGCATAAAAAAATCGTTACAAGCCGCAAGCGGCGAGTGAAAAGCATCACGCCGCCTGCAGCTCGCGAGGGTCACTCCAGGGTGACGATGGATTTGCCGGTCATCTCGGCCGGCACCGGCAGGCCCATCAGCGTCAGCATGGTCGGCGCCACGTCGGCCAGCACGCCGCCTTCGCGGATGCTCAGCTTGCGCTTGCCGACGTAGATGAAGGGCACCGGCTCGCAGGTGTGCGCGGTGTGCGCCTGGCCGGTGCTCTCGTCTTCCATCTGCTCGACGTTGCCGTGGTCGGCGGTGATCAGGGCTTCGCCGCCGACCTTGTCCAGCGCCGCGGCGATGCGCCCGACGCAGGTGTCCAGGCATTCCACGGCCTTGACCGCGGCCTCGAACACGCCGGTGTGGCCGACCATGTCGCCGTTGGCGTAGTTGACCACGATGACGTCGTAGCGCTGGTTTTCGATGGCCTCGACGATCCTGTCGGTGACTTCCGGCGCGCTCATTTCCGGCTGCAGGTCGTAGGTGGCGACCTTCGGCGAGGGGATGAGGATGCGTTCTTCGCCCTCGAACGGCTCTTCGCGGCCGCCGGAGAAGAAGAAGGTGACGTGGGCGTACTTCTCGGTCTCGGCGATGCGCAGCTGGGTCTTGCCGTTCTTCGCCAGGTATTCGCCGAGGACGTTGTCCAGCGACTCGGGCTTGAACGCGCTGGGCGCCGGGATGTTCGCCGAGTACTGGGTGAGCATCACGTACTCGGCCAGGTGCAGCTCGCGCTGGCGCGGGAATTCCTTGAAGCCCGGCTCGACGAAGGCGCGCGACAGTTCGCGGGCGCGGTCGGCGCGGAAGTTCATGAACACCACGGCGTCGCCATCCTCCACGCGCACCTGTTCGCCGATGCGCGTGGCCTTGACGAACTCGTCGCTCTCGCCGCGCTCGTAGGCGGCGTGCAGCGCGGCCACGGCGTTGTCGGCGGTGAATTCGGCGGCGCCTTCGGTGATCAGGTTGTAGGCGGCTTCGACGCGGTCCCAGCGGTTGTCGCGGTCCATGGCGAAGTAGCGGCCGATGATGCTGGCGGTGCGGCCCTTGCCGATGCGCGCGAAGGCCTCGTCGACCAGCTTCAGCGACGGCTCGGCGCTTTTCGGCGGGGTGTCGCGGCCGTCGAGGAAGGCGTGCAGGTAGATTTTCTGCGCGCCACGCTGGGCGGCCAGTTCGGCCATGGCGACCAGGTGGTCCTGGTGGCTGTGCACGCCGCCGTCGGACAGCAGGCCGAGGATGTGCACGGCCTTGCCGGCGCCCACCGCCTTGTCCACCGCGCCGGTCAGCACCGGGTTGTCGAAGAACTCGCCGTCGCGGATGGCCTTGGTCACGCGGGTGAAGTCCTGGTAGACGACGCGCCCGGCGCCGAGGTTCATGTGGCCGACCTCGGAGTTGCCCATCTGCCCGTCCGGCAGGCCTACGTCCATGCCCGAGCCGGAGATCAGGCCGTGCGGCTGGGTGGCCAGCAGGCGGTCGAGGTTCGGCTTCTTCGCGGCGAAGATGGCGTTGTACTCGGGGCTGTCGCTATGGCCGAAGCCGTCCAGGATGATCAGGACCAGGGGTTTGGGCGATGCTGTCATAGGTGCGGCTCTTTCCAAAACGGGGGTCAGAAAAGGATCGGCATTTTACCGTCTGGGTGCGACGGGCGCCATGATTGGCAGGGTTCAGCCGTCAGGAGGGCGCGTGTATACTGGCCGGCATTTTTACCTGTGGATGCCTTGCGCCATGTCGTCGTTCCTTCCCCGTCTGATCGAATTCGCCACCCATCACTACCTGCTGGTCGGCGCCCTGGTGGTGCTCCTGGTCCTGCTCGCGCTGCACGAGCTGAACAAGGCCGGCCGCGCGCTGTCGACCCGCGAGCTGACCGCGCTGGTCAATGCCGAGCAGGGTGTCGTACTGGACATCCGCCCGAGCAAGGAGTTCTCCGGCGGCCACATCTCCGGCTCGCTGAACATCCCGGCGGACAAGCTGAACAGCCGCATGAGCGAGTTGGACAAGCACAAGGCCAAGACCATCATCGTGGTCGACGCCATGGGCCAGCACGCGGGCACCTGGTGCGGCGTGCTGAAGAAGGCCGGCTACAACGTGGCCAAGCTCGGCGGCGGCATCGGCAGCTGGCGCGGCGACAACCTGCCCCTGGTGAAGTGAGATGCAGGCGGTTCTGATATACACCACGGCCTGGTGCCCCTACTGTATCCGCGCCAAGGCGCTGCTGGACAAGAAGGGCGTGGCCTACGAGGAGATCGGCGTGGACGGCAAGCCCGACCTGCGCGCCGAAATGAGCCGCAAGGCCGGCCGTACCTCGGTACCGCAAATCTGGATCGGCAGCACCCACGTCGGCGGCTGCGACGATCTGTACGCGCTGGAGCGCGCGGGCAAGCTGGATGCGCTGCTGTCGGCGTGATCCCCTTATTACTGCAAACGAGCCATAAGAAGGTCCTGAAATGACTGAGCAAGCTAGCAACGGCGCCAACGAGCAAGAAAACGGCCCGCAGTTCTCCCTGCAGCGCATCTACATCCGCGACCTGTCCTTCGAAGCGCCGAAGGCTCCGGAAATCTTCCGCCAGGAATGGCAGCCGGCGATCAGCATGGACCTGAACACCCGCCAGAAGCAGCTCGACGGCGACTTCTACGAAGTGGTGCTGACCGTTTCGGTGACCGTGAAGAACAAGGACGACGTGGCCTTCATCGTCGAAGTGCAGCAGGCCGGCATCTTCCTGATCAAGGGCCTGGACGCTTCCAGCATGAGCCACACCCTGGGCGCCTTCTGCCCGAACATCCTCTTCCCCTACGCCCGCGAAGCCCTGGACAGCCTGGTGGTGCGCGGCTCGTTCCCGGCGCTGATGCTCTCGCCGGTGAACTTCGACGCCCTGTACGCCCAGGAAATCGCCCGCCTGCAGGCTTCCGGCGAGATTCCTTCGGTCCAGTAAGGTCCGTCGTAGCGAAGAAAGGCGCCCAAGGGCGCCTTTTCTTTTGTCCATCCGATAGCGAAGCGCTCTTCGTAGGATGGGTTGAGCCTTGGCGAAACCCATGCGGTCATGGCGATGGGTATCGCTTCGCTCAACCCATCCTACGGGGAGATCGGGGCCGGCGCGTTCAACTTTGGTGCGCGTGCACTAGCAAGGCGCCTTCTCGGCCAGCCTGTGCGGGCATTTCGGCCATGCCTTTTGTGCCAGGGAATTCACTTGCAGATTTGCTGCAGGCCCCATGAATACTGGCCTGCACGGCTGTTCAGCATGGGGAACCCAGCCCGTCGACAAAACTGGCACAGCCCCTGCAATAGTCCCAATAACGATTTCGGGGGCCTCGGTACAGGCAGGCTGGGGAAACCCCACTTTTACACAAGGCGCGCCGCCGCGGCCCGATGCGGTGGAAGGCGTGAACGGTTCGGGGGTCCTGGTACAGGCAGGCCGGGGAAACCCCCTTTTTATACCGGAGGTTCGCAATGCGGCCTCCGCCCCTTTCGGGGCCCTCGGTTCAGGCAGGCCGGGGAATCCCCTTCTTTCTCCCAAGGGTGGCCGCCGGCCCCCTCAGCGCAATTGCGGATGGACCCGCAGCACCCAGTCCCCGTCCTTCTCCTCGCTGTCCCAGCTACCGCCCAGGTGGCGGGTGGAGAGCAGGGTTATCCACAGTTCTCCCTCCCGGCTTTCCACGCGCCAGCGCAAGGGCTGGCCGTCCAGGCGCATCTGGCCCTCGGCGGCCGCGCCCGCTGCCCGCACGCGCAGCGCCAGGGCGCCCTCGATCTGCCCGGCCTCGACCCTGGCACTCTGGTCGAAGCGCAGCAGCAGAACACCGTCCTGCGCCCGGACGGCGAGCAGATGCGGCTCGCCCGGCGTGGGCCCGGTGAGGCGGCCGAGCATCAGGCCGATCATCAGCCCGCCGATGGCCAGCGCCGAGAACACCCGCAGCCACGGCCGGGGCCGCACATCCGCCGCCGCGGGAGTAGAATGCCGGCCGTCCTCAGGCCCGGAGCGCTGCATGTTCCACGTCATCCTCTTCCAACCGGAAATTCCACCCAATACCGGCAACATTATCAGGCTCTGCGCCAATTCCGGCTGCAGCCTGCACCTGATCGAGCCGCTGGGCTTCGAACTGGACGACAAGCGCCTGCGCCGGGCCGGGCTGGATTATCACGAATACGCCCCGGTGCAGCGCTATGCGAGCCTGGAGGAATGCCTGGAGAAGCTCGGCCACCCGCGGCTGTTCGCCTTCACCACCAAGGGCTCCCACGCCTTCCACGAAGTGGCCTACCAGCGTGGCGACGCCTTCCTGTTCGGCCCGGAAAGCCGTGGCCTGCCGGAGGAAGTGCGCAACGCGCTACCGCCGGAGCAGCGTCTGCGCCTGCCGATGCGCCCGGATAGCCGCAGCCTGAACCTGTCCAATACTGTCGCCGTGACTGTCTATGAAGCCTGGCGCCAGCTCGGCTTCGCCATGGATTGAGCAGCGATTGATCGATCCGGCGCAGGGCCCGTGGGGTCTGTGCCGCAGCCATTCATCCCAAGGTTGTCCACAGGTGGGCGCACAGCGACTGTGGGCAACGTGGGAAATCCTGCACAGAATTCAGCCGGGGCTGTAAGGGGCGCGGGGTCTGGGCTGCGGGGGGATCGATCCCCGGGCTGTGCACAGGGTTATCCACAGGTTCTGGGGGTATTTTCGTGAAGGGTGTTCTGCCGATCGAGACGGTGCGTGTCCTGAAGAACGCCCTCTCCCTAACCCTCTCCCTGAAGGGAGAGGGGACCGTTCGGAGTGCTTGGATACTCTGGAGTCAGCTGGATATTGTGGTGTCCGGCTGAAACCTTGCTTTCAGCCGGCACGGACAAGCCCCCTCTCCCTTCAGGGAGAGGGCTGGGGAGAGGGAGCGGAGTCAAACCCCCACGAAAAAGGGGCCCCAGGGCCCCTTCGATCGCTCCAAGGGCGCTTCAGTCGTCGCCTTCGTCGTCCGGGCCGTCCACTTTCATGCCCAGTTCCTTGATCTTGCGCGTCAAGGTATTGCGTCCCCAGCCCAGCAGCACGGCGGCGTCGCGGCGGCGGCCGGCAGTGTGCTTGAGGGCCGTCTCGATCATGATCCGCTCGAAGGCCGGCACGGCGCTGTCCAGCAGGCTCGACTGGCCGCGGCCCAGGGCCTGGTCGGCCCAGTGGCGCAGGGCCTGTTCCCAGTTGGCCGCCGGCAGGCTGTCCTGGGGCTGGGTCAGCAGCTCCGGCGGCAGGTCGTCGATGTGCACTTCGCGGCCGGAGGCCATCACGGTGATCCAGCGGCAGGTGTTCTCCAACTGGCGCACGTTGCCCGGCCAACCGAGGTTCTTCAGGTAGTCCTCGGTCTCGGGCTTGAGCAGCTTGGGCTCCACCGCCAGCTCTTGCGCGGCGCGGGCGAGGAAGTGCCGGGCCAGCGCCGGGATGTCCTCGCGGCGGTCGGCCAGGCGCGGGATGTGGATGCGGATGACGTTCAGGCGGTGGAACAGGTCCTCGCGGAACTTGCCCTCGCGCACCAGGTTTTCCAGGTTCTGGTGCGTCGCGGCGATGATGCGCACGTCGACCTTCACCGGGGTGTGGCCGCCGACGCGGTAGAACTCGCCGTCGGCCAGCACGCGCAGCAGGCGCGTCTGGGTGTCGGCCGGCATGTCGCCGATCTCGTCGAGGAACAGGGTGCCGCCGTCGGCCTGCTCGAAGCGCCCGCGGCGCTGCGCGGCGGCGCCGGTGAAGGCGCCCTTCTCGTGGCCGAACAGTTCGGACTCCATCAGGTCCTTGGGGATCGCCGCCATGTTCAGCGCGATGAACGGCTCGGCCGCGCGCGGGCTGTGGCGGTGCAGGGCGTGGGCGACCAGTTCCTTGCCGGTGCCCGACTCGCCGTTGATCAGCACGGTGATGTTGGAATGGCTGAGGCGGCCGATGGCGCGGAACACCTCCTGCATCGCCGGCGCCTCGCCGATGATCTCCGGGGTGCGCGCCTGGTTGGCCGGCGCCTCCAGGCCCTGCTGCTCCTGGGCGTGCTGGTTGGCGCGCTTGACCAGGGACACGGCCTCGTCGACGTCGAACGGCTTGGGCAGGTATTCGAAGGCGCCGCCCTGGTAGGAGGCCACCGCGCTGTCCAGGTCGGAATGGGCGGTCATGATGATCACCGGCAGGCGCGGGTGCAGCTCGCGGATCTGCGCCAGCAGGTCGAGGCCGCTGGAGCCGGGCATGCGGATGTCCGAGATGATCACGTCCGGCTGCTGCCGGCCGAGGCGGTGGATGACGCTGTCGGCGTTCTCGAAGCTGACGGTGGTCATGCCTTCCTGTTGCAGGGCTTTTTCCAGTACCCAGCGGATGGAGCGGTCGTCGTCGACGATCCAGACGGTCTCTGAACGGCTCATGGGTGGTGCACTCCTTGTTCCAGGGGCAGGAACAGACTGAATACGGTGTGGCCGGGGTGGCTCTCGCATTCGACCAGCCCCTGGTGCTGGCTGATGATGTTCTGGGTGATGGCCAGGCCCAGCCCGGTGCCGTCCGGGCGGCCGCTGACCATGGGGTAGAAGATGGTGTCCTGCAGCTCGGCCGGGATGCCCGGGCCGTTGTCGATGATCTCCACCTTGCACACCAGGCGGTGGCGCGTGTGGCCGATGGTGAACTGGCGCAGGGTGCGGGTGCGCAGGGTGATGCGGCCCAGGCGCAGTTCGTTGTGCGCGGCGATGGCCTGCATGGCGTTGCGCACGATGTTGAGCACCGCCTGGATCATCTGCTCGCGGTCGAGCAGCAGGTCGGGAATGCTCGGGTCGTAGTCGCGGATCAGCGGGATGCTGCCCTGGGTCTCGGCGCCCACCAGGCTGCAGACGTGCTCCAGCACCTCGTGGATGTTGGTCACCCGTAGCTGCGGCAGCTTGTTCGAGCCGAGCATGCGGTCCACCAGGTTCCGCAGGCGGTCGGCTTCCTCGATGATGACGTTGGTGTAGTCCTTGAGCGCTTCGTCCGGCAGCTCGCGGGACAGCAGCTGGGCCGCGCCGCGGATGCCGCCCAGGGGGTTCTTGATCTCGTGGGCCAGGCCGCGCACCAGCAATTTGGTGGTTTCCTGCTTGGACAGCTGGGCCTCTTCCTTGGTGATGCGCATCAGCCGGTCGCGCGGGTGCACTTCCAGCAGCAGAAGGGTCTCGCGGCGGTTGAGGATGGGCGTCACCGCGTAGTCGACGGTGATGCTCTGGCCGGTGAGCGAGGTCAGCGTGGCTTCGCGCTTGGTGAACGGGTGCGCTTCCTCCACCGCCTGGCGCAGCGACTGCAGGGCCTCCTGGGATTCGGTGAACAGCTCGCTGATGAACTGCCCGTGGCTACGTTGGCCGCTGACCGCCAGGAGCATCTCGGCGGCCGGGTTCATGTACTCCAGGCGCAGTTCGGCGTTGAGCAGGATCACCGCCGTGGTGAGGTTGTCGAGCAACAGTCTGAGCTGGGTTTCTGTAGGCATGGCGGACAGGCGTTCCAAGGTTGGGCAGGAAAATGCAAAAAGCAAACCAAGCCCCGAAAAGACGCGCCAGGCCGCGATCTGCGCCGACTCGTGGCATTTCCTCAAGGAAAACGGGCCGTCAGCGTGACCCGAAATGGGGAGAGTATAGAAAGTGGTGCAGGCAAGCGCACCAAAGTGGTGCGCATCTTCGGGGAAGGCTTCTTAAGAGGGCGTGCGAAAATTCGCTGGGTTCAGGGGCGCGATGCCAGGGCGGGCCGCTCGCCGGCGTCGCTTTCGGCGACCGATACGCGCTTCATGTGGAACGGCTGGTTGGGCGTCTGTTCCAGGGTCTGGCCGCGCTGGTCGAGGATCTCCACCGACAGCTGGTGGGTGCCGCGATCGAGGTTGTGCAGGGGAAACACCGGGCTGCGGCTTGGCTCGCCCACCGGAACGCCGTCGAGGAACAGCCGGAAGCTGTGTCCGGGCAGCAGGTTGGGGTCGCTGGAGACGGTGACGATCAGCTCGCCGTTGTTGGCGCGGACGGTGGCGTCGGGCTCGGGCACCAGGATGCGCAGCACCTGGTATTGCGGCGGCTGCGGCGGCAGGGCCGAGGCGGCGGGCGCGTACAGCGGCGGGGGCATGTTCGGCATGCCGTTGGGCGGCGCCAGGTTCAGGCGCTGGGCGTTGCTGCGCCTGGGCTGGTCGGTGAAGACGCGGTTGCCGTCCTTGTCGATGTAGGTATAGACCTCGGCGCTGGCCTGGAGCGCCGCCAGCAGGAGCAGGCCGAGCAGCAGGGCGCGTTTCATCAGTTGCCGCTCCTCGGCATGGGCCGGACGCGCGCCGGGCTGTTGGTGCTGATGCGCTGCAGGGTGAAGTTCACCGGCGCGCTGGACTGCAGCACACGGTCGCCCTGCACCACGTCCACCGAGAGGCTGTGGTCGCCGCGTTCGAGGTTGTTCAGGCTGAAGCGCGTGGAGCTGCTGGGCGCGCCGTAGGGCTGGCCGTCCAGGCGCAGTTGCAGGCGGTCGCCCATGGCCAGTTGCGGCTGGATGGCCACCTCGACGTCGAAGTTGCCGTTGTTGGCGCGCAGGGCCTCCTCGTCGGGCAGCCCGGTGATGGCCAGGATGGCGTAGCGGGCCTGGCGCTGCTCGCCATCGCCGCTGCCCATGGGCGCGCCGGGCTGCTGGGCGCCCACGGTGTTGGTCGGCGGCAGTTCCACCGGCTTGGCGTCCACGCCGCTGGGCGGCTGGTTGGTGAATACCGTCTTGCCGTTGGCGTCGGTGTACTTGTAAATCTGCGCGCTGGCCGGCACGGCCAGGGCGAGCAGCAGGCAGAGGACTGGCACGCGCATGCGTGATCTCCCGGAAGACAATGGGCTAAGCCTTGCATCGGCGCCGACGGGTGGCAAGTGGAACGCCATCACGCCGCCGGGTTTGCGTGGGAGTTAACAGTGCGCAGCCGACGGAGTGCTGCTGCTTTTGTCGAACTTATTTGATATCTAGCGTGGTTTCGTTGTTGATCTCTGCGTTTTCTGACAAATGTCAAGGGTACTTCCCGGGGCATGGCTTGAGATAGGCGCACCGAATCGTACGCGCGCCCCTTCGCCGGGGCGCCCGGAGTGAACGCCATGTCCATCCCTTCGCCACGCCGCCTGCGGGCCGGCCCCTTCAGCGGGAGGCGCCTAGCATGACCCTCCTGCTGCCGCTGTTCATCGCCCTGCTGCTGGTGGCCTTGCCGCGCCTGTTGCCGCTGCCCGTCGTCAGCACCGCCAGCGTGCCGGCCGGCGCCGCCGCGGCCACCTGGCACGCCTGCGAACTGCCCGAGCCGCCGTCGTTGCCGAAACCGCAGGCCAGCACGGCGCCGAACAACCTGCTCTACCTGCCGCTGGGCCTGCACCCGGCCGATCGCTGCCTGCACGGGCCGCTGGTGGTGGAGGGGCTGGTGCGCATCCGCCCGCCGCTGCAGTTCTGGCGCATCTGCGCGGGCGAGATCCGCTTCGGCGACTGTTCGCGCACGCCGACCGGAATCGTCGCTGCCGGCAGCGGCCGGCGCCAGGTCGAGGAGGGCGAGTACCGCGTGGCCGCCGGCGGCTGCCTGGAGGGCGACCTGCTGGTGCATGGCGACCTGTACCTCGGCCGCTATTCCCGTGTGCTCGGCTCGGTGCGGGTCGAGGGTGGCGTGTGGATGGACGAGGGCGCGGAAGTGGCCGGCGCCATCCTGGCCCGGGGTTCGGTGCGCGTCGGCCGCCGCTCGCGCGTCGCCGGGCCGCTGAGCGCCGGGCGCAGCGTCAGCCTGGGGCGCGATTGCGTGGTCGGCGCGCAGGGCTCGCCGACCAGCATCAACGCCGAGCGGGTGCGGATCAACGAGGGCTGCAAGGTCTATGGCCAGGTGACGGCCGAGAAGGGCGCCCAGGTCAACGCCCGGGCCGGCGCCGAGGCCCCGCGCGAGCCGGTCTGAACCGCGCCGGCGGCCTCAGATGCCGCCGTCGGCGGGCTCGGCGTGGTCCTGCGGGCCTTCCTCGCGCGGCTTGCGCATGCGTGAGAGCTGCACGTTCAGGCGCGGCATGGCCAGTTCCAGCCCGGCCTTGTCCAGCTTCTGGCGCAGGCGCAGGTTGAAGGCGCGCTGCACTTCCCACTGGCGGATGGGCGCGGTCTTGAAGCGGAAGCGCAGGATCGCCTGGCCGTTGTCGAAGCTCTCGACGCCCTGCATTTCCAGCGGCGACCAGATCGCCCGGTTGATGCTGCGGTCGTTGCGCAGCTCGCCGGCCACGTCCTTCACCAGCGCCAGGGCGTCGTCGATCGGCATGCTCGCCGGCACCGGCCAGCGGAACATGGCGTAGCCGAACTGCCGCGAGTAGTTCTTGATGCTCTTGATCTCGCTGAACGGGATGGTGTGCACCACGCCGTCCAGGTCGCGCAGGCGCACGGTGCGGATGGTCAGGCCCTCGACCGTGCCGAGGTGGCCGCCGACGTCGACGTAGTCGTCGATCGACAGCGAGTCCTCGATGATGATGAACAGCCCGGTGATCAGGTCGGCCACCAGCGACTGCGCGCCGAAGCCGATGGCCAGGCCGATGACGCCGGCGCCGGCCAGCAGCGGCGTGACGTTCATGCCCATGTTGGCCAGCGCGACTATCAGCGCGATCACCGCGATGGTGATGAACAGCACGTTGCGGATCAGCGGCAGCATGGTCAGCGCGCGGGTGTTGGCGCGGTTCTTCCCGCCCAGGCCGAGGCTGTGCTGCACCGCGGTGTCGGTGAGGATCCAGATCAGCCAGGCCACCAGCAGGGTGCTGCCGAAGCTGATCAGCTTGAGGCTGATCTGCGAGCCGTCGCCCTCGGCGAAGCCGATCAGCGACATGCCCCAGACGCGCAGGCCCACTTCCAGGAACACCAGCAGGGTGGCCAGGTGCAGCAGGGTGTAGCCGAAGTTCTGCAACTGCTCGATGTAGGGCGCGCTGCGCCGGCTGCTGCGTTGCGCCGAGCGCAGGTGGGCGCGGCGGATCAGGCCGTTGACGGTCATCGCCACCACCGCGATCAGCGCGCACAGCAGGGCCCGGCGCAGGGCGTAGCTGCTGTCGCCGGCGGTGACCACGGTGGCGAACAGCGAGATGCCCACCAGCAGCAGGACCGGCACGTACCACAGCGAGCCGACCAGCTCCACCAGCTCGTGCAGGCTGCGGCGCTTGAGGCGGCGCTCCAGCGGCTGGTTGCGGATCAGGTGGGCGATGGGCCGGCGGAACTGCAGGACGAACAGGGCGGTGAACAGCGCGGCGCAGATGTTCGCCAGCGAACCCACGGTCAGCGCGGTGTTCTGCCCGAGGCTGTCGGTCACCCGCGGGTCGTGCATCACCTCGCCCAGGGCGGCCAGGCTGCCGATCAGCCACAGCGGGCGGAAGGCGCGGCGCCGCAGGATGTCCAGGGCGCGCGTGCGGTGCGGGCCGCCGAGCAGCGACAGGGAGATCACGCAGAGCGCGGAGAACAGCGTGCCGCACACCAGCACGTAGGCGATCACCATGGCCAGCAGCTTGCCCAGGGAGCTGGGCAGCACCACGGAGAGGTACACGGTGATCAGGAAGGCCACCAGCCAGGGCCCCAGCTTGCGCAGGGCGAACAGCAGCAGGTCGCGGGTCTTGGGGTGCTGCGGCAGCTCGTCGGCCAGGCCGAAGCGCTCGCGCATGCGCCGCGCCAGCCAGCGCAGGCCCAGGGCCAGGCAGGCCCAGAGGAGGAGCACCAGGGAGAAGTCGAGGATCATCCCCGGCCACTCCTGCCAGGACGGCGTGCGCTCCTGCAGCTCCACGCCGGCCTGCTGGAACAGGCCGCTCCAGCGCAGCGTCGGGCTGTTGGCGCCTTCGAAGCGCTTCTCCAGGCTACCCAGGGTGTCGCCGAGCAGGCCGAGCACGCCGCTCTGGTCCTCCGCGCCCTTCTTGGTAGCGTCGCGCAGTTGCTTGAGCTTCTTCAGCAGGTCGCTGCGCTGCTGGTCGTTCTCCAGGGTCTTGATCACCTGGTCCAGCGACTGCTGCAACTGGGCGTCGCTGACCTTGGCATCGCCACCGGTCACGCCGGGGATGCTCGGCAGCGCGGCGGACGCCGGCCCGGCGAGGAGCAGGCCCAGGCTGAGGCAGCACAGCAGCAGGAAGCGGCGAAGAAGATCGGTCACGAACGGGCACTCCGGAGCAGGCGAAACTCGGCACATCATACAGATGCCGGGGGCTGAGCCGAATTGGAGGGGAGATGCTCGCTTTGTAGGAGCGACTGCCTTGCGCCGAGGCACTCTTCGTAGGATGGGTTGAGCTTGCGATACCCATGCTGCCGTGGTGATGGGTATCGCTTCGCTCAACGCCATCCTACGAAAAGCCGTGCTTCCCTGGAACTGTAGGAGCGAGCTTGCTCGCGAAGGGGGCCAGGTGGGCTGGGTGTTTCGGTTTGACGCCGCTCCCTCTCCCCAGCCCTCTCCCTGAAGGGAGAGGGGGCTAGTCCGTGCCGAGAGGAGGAATGGTTTCAGTCGGACACCAACGGCGCTGCCGGCTGACTCAGGAATATCCAAGTACTCCAAACGGTCCCCTCTCCCTTCAGGGAGAGGGTTAGGGAGAGGGCGCTCTTGAGGATGCACACCGCCCCCAACGACAGGACACCGTTCGCGAGCAAGCTCGCTCCTACGAAAAGCAGCAACCCTGCGCACGCCCAATAAAACACACCCAATAAAAAAGGCCTCCCGAAGGAGGCCTTAATGTTGCCGCTACTTATAGGTATTCGTGGATCAGACGCTGTAGTACAGGTCGTATTCCAGCGGGTGCACGAAGGTGCGCACCTTGATTTCTTCCTCGGACTTCAGCTCGATGTAGGCATCGATGAACTCGTCGGTGAACACGCCGCCCTTGGTCAGGAACGCGCGGCCCTTGTCGAGTTCTTCCAGCGCCTCTTTCAGGCTGCCGCAAACCTGCGGGATTTCCTTCGCCTCTTCCGGCGGCAGGTCGTACAGGTTCTTGTCGGCGGCATCGCCGGGGTGGATCTTGTTCTGGATGCCGTCCAGGCCGGCCATCAGCAGCGCGGCGAAGCACAGGTAGGGGTTGGCCGCCGGGTCCGGGAAGCGCGCTTCGATGCGGCGGGCTTTCGGGCTGGTGACGTAGGGGATACGGATCGAGGCGGAACGGTTGCGGGCCGAGTAGGCCAGCATGACCGGGGCTTCGAAGCCCGGGACCAGACGCTTGTAGGAGTTGGTCGACGGGTTGGTGAAGCCGTTCAGGGCCTTGCCGTGCTTGATGATGCCGCCGATGAAGTACAGGGCGGTGTCGGACAGGCCGGCATAGCCTTCGCCAGCGAAGGTGTTCTTGCCATCCTTGGAGATGGACATGTGCACGTGCATGCCCGAGCCGTTGTCGCCGTACAGCGGCTTCGGCATGAAGGTCACGGTCTTGCCGTAGGCGTCGGCGACGTTGTGCACGCAGTACTTCAGGGTCTGGACTTCGTCGGCCTTGGCTACCAGGGTGTTGAACTTCACACCGATTTCGTTCTGGCCGGCGGTGGCGACTTCGTGGTGGTGAACTTCGACCACCAGGCCCATTTCTTCCAGGGCGTTGCACATGGCGGTACGGATTTCGTGGTCGTGGTCGACCGGCGGTACCGGGAAGTAGCCGCCCTTCACGCCCGGACGGTGGCCCTTGTTGCCCGACTCGATGTCGGCGTCGGTGTTCCAGGAAGCCTGCTCGGAGAAGATCTTGAACATCGAGCCGGAGATGTCGGACTTGAACTTCACTTCGTCGAAGATGAAGAACTCCGGCTCCGGGCCGACGAAGACGGTGTCGCCGATGCCGGTGGACTTCAGGTATTCCTCGGCGCGCTTGGCGATGTTGCGCGGGTCGCGCTCGTAGCCTTGCATGGTGCTCGGCTCGATGATGTCGCACACCAGGATCAGGGTCGGCTCTTCGGTGAACGGGTCCAGCACGGCGGTGCTGTCGTCCGGCAGCAGGATCATGTCGGAGGCTTCGATGCCTTTCCAGCCGGCGATGGAGGAGCCGTCGAACATCTTGCCGGCTTCGAAGAAGTCATCGTCCAGCGCGTCGCGGGCCGGCATGGTGACGTGCTGCTGCTTGCCTTTGGTATCGGTGAAGCGCAGGTCTACCCACTTCACGTCATGGTCTTTGATCAGTTGGTGCGACTTGTACGACATGCTGTCCTCCAGGAGGGATTAGAGCTGGGAGCTTTCTGTGCCCCAGTATCGGGTGATGCCGGCCGGAATACTCCGCCAGGGCAACCTGCCTCACAAGAGAGCAAGTAGCGTGCCAGTGCCCGATTTTGGACAGGGCCCCGCGCTACAGGGCTTTGCGCACGGTAGCTGGCGCGAATGACGGAATTGTTGCACCGATTTGGTGCTACACAATGGTGCGTGCGTCCATTTTGGTGCACCAAAAAGAATCTGCGCTCGACTGCTCAAGTCTTGAGCAATTTCAGGTATAATTCCGCCCCTTTTTTTCGTCCCTTCGGGCTCGTGCCTTTTCTCGCATGAAACTCATCGTCAAGGTCTTCCAGGAAATCACCATCAAGAGCCGGCCGGTGCGCAAGCGCTTCATCCGCCAGCTCGCGAAGAACATCCGCACCGTGCTGCGCGACCTGGACCCGGCGCTGCTGGTCGAGGGCGAGTGGGACAATCTTGAAGTGGAAACCCGGGTGACCGACGCCAAGGCCCTGCGCGAGATGATCGAGCGCCTGACCTGCGTGCCGGGCATCGGCCACTTCCTGGAAGTGCACGAATACCCGCTGGGCGACTTCGACGACATCCTCGAGAAGTGCAAGCAGCACTTCGGCCACCTGTTGCCGGGCAAGGTCTTCTCCATGCGCTGCAAGCGCGCCGGCAAGCACGCCTTCACCTCCATGGACGTGGAACGCTACGTCGGCGGCGGCCTGCGCCAGCACTGCGGCGCGGCCGGGGTATCGCTGAAGAACCCGGAAGTGCAGGTGCGCGTGGAAATCCGCCACGACCGCCTGTACGTCATCCACGCCCAGCACGAGGGCCTGGGCGGTTACCCGCTGGGCGCCCTGGAGCAGGTGCTGGTGCTGATGTCCGGCGGCTTCGACTCCACCGTGGCGGCCTACCAGATGATGCGCCGCGGGCTGATCAGCCACTTCGTGTTCTTCAACCTCGGCGGCCGCGCCCACGAGCTGGGCGTGATGGAAGTGGCCCACTACCTGTGGGAGAAGTTCGGCCGCTCGCAGCGCGTGCTGTTCGTCAGCGTGCCCTTCGAGGAAGTGGTCGGCGAGATTCTCACCAAGGTCGACGACAGCTACATGGGCGTGACCTTGAAGCGCATGATGCTGCGCGCCGCCAGCCGCGTGGCCGAGCGCCTGGAGCTGCACGCGCTGGTCACCGGCGAGTCGATCTCCCAGGTGTCCAGCCAGACGCTGCCGAACCTCTCGGTGATCGACCGGGTGACCGACACCCTGGTGCTGCGCCCGCTGATCGTCAGCCACAAGCAGGACATCATCGACACCGCGACGAAGATCGGCACCGCCGAGTTCGCCAAGCACATGCCCGAGTACTGCGGCGTGATCTCGGTGAACCCGACCACCCAGGCCAAGCCCTACCGCGTCGAGCACGAAGAGACCAAGTTCGACATGGCCGTGCTCGACCGCGCCCTGGAGCGCGCCACCCAGATGACCGTGGACCGCGTCATCGACGAGCTGGGCAAGGACCTGCCGGTGGAAATGGTCGACGAGGTGCTCCCCGGCCAGATCGTGGTCGACATCCGCCACCCCGACGCCCAGGAAGATGAACCCCTGGCGCTGGAAGGCATCGAAGTGCTGGCCATGCCGTTCTACGCGATCAACAGCAAGTTCAAGGAACTGGACCCCAACCGCCAGTACCTCCTGTACTGCGACAAGGGCGTGATGAGCCGCCTGCACGCCCACCACCTGGTCAACGAAGGGCACACCAATGTGCGGGTCTACAGGCCCGTTGGGCAGCTGCAAGCTGTAAGCGGCAAGCTGCAAGAGAAGAGCGGTCCCGCATGATCCTGTGCCGCATCAGTCGAAACGCAACCTGGCGCAGGCATCCTCCGGACGTCCGTACCTGAACGATATTTCCACCTGCTTGCCGCTTGTGGCTTGCAGCTTGAAGCTACTTTTTACCGAGACAGACACCGTGATCGAAAATCTCCGCAACATCGCCATCATCGCCCACGTCGACCATGGCAAGACCACCCTGGTGGACAAGCTGCTGAAGCTGTCCGGCACCCTCGACCGCAAAGAAGCGGAATCCGAGCGCGTGATGGACTCCAACGACCAGGAAAAGGAACGCGGCATCACCATCCTGGCGAAGAACACCGCGATCAAGTGGAACGGCTACAACATCAACATCGTCGACACCCCCGGCCACGCCGACTTCGGTGGCGAGGTGGAGCGCGTGATGAGCATGGTCGACTCCGTGCTGCTGGTGGTCGACGCCCAGGACGGCCCCATGCCGCAGACCCGCTTCGTGACCCAGAAGGCCTTCAAGGCCGGCCTGCGCCCGATCGTCGTGGTCAACAAGATCGACCGCCCCGGCGCGCGTCCGGACTGGGTCATCGACCAGATCTTCGACCTGTTCGACAACCTCGGCGCCACCGATGAGCAGCTCGACTTCCCGATCGTCTACGCCAGCGCCCTGAACGGCATCGCCGGCATGGACCACGAGAAGATGGACGACAACATGGACGCCCTGTTCCAGGCGATCATCGACCACGTCCCGGCCCCGGTGGTCGACGTCGACGGCCCGTTCCAGATGCAGATCTCGCAGCTGGACTACAACAGCTTCCTCGGCGTGATCGGCATCGGCCGCATCACCCGCGGCAAGGTCAAGTCCAACACTCCGGTGGTGGCGGTCAGCGACGACGGCAGCAAGCGCAACGGCCGCATCCTGAAGATCATGGGCCACTCCGGCCTGCAGCGCGTCGAAGTGCCGGAAGCCGAAGCCGGCGACATCGTCTGCGTCTCGGGCATGGAAGAGCTGTTCATCTCCGACACCCTGTGCGACCCGCAGAACGTCGAGGCCCTGCCGCCGCTGACCGTCGACCAGCCGACCGTGAGCATGACCTTCCAGGTCAACGACTCGCCGTTCGCCGGCAAGGAAGGCAAGTTCGTCACCAGCCGCAACATCAAGGAGCGCCTGGAGAAGGAACTGCTGCACAACGTGGCCCTGCGCGTCGAGCAAGGCGACAGCCCGGAGAAATTCAAGGTCTCCGGCCGTGGCGAGCTGCACCTGTCCGTGCTGATCGAAACCATGCGCCGTGAAGGCTTCGAGATGGCCGTGGGCCGTCCGGAAGTGGTGATCATCGAGAACGAGGCCGGCGAGAAGCAGGAGCCCTACGAGAACGTCACCATCGACATCGAAGAGCAGCACCAGGGCTCGGTGATGGAACAGATGGGCCTGCGCAAGGGCGATCTGAGCAACATGATCCCCGACGGCAAGGGCCGCGTGCGCCTGGAATACACCATCCCGGCGCGCGGCCTGATCGGCTTCCGCAACAACTTCCTGACCCTGACCTCGGGCACCGGCATCCTGACCTCGACCTTCAGCCACTACGGCCCGATCAAGGCCGGCGAAGTCAGCAACCGCCAGAACGGCGTACTGGTCTCCATGGCCACCGGCACCGCGCTGACCTACTCGCTGGAAACCCTGCAGAGCCGCGGCAAGCTGTTCCTCGGCCCGGGCGATGAGATCTACGAAGGCCAGCTGGCCGGCATCAACAGCCGCGACAACGACCTGGTGATCAACCCCACCAAGGGCAAGAAGCTCGACAACATGCGCGCGTCCGGCAAGGACGAAGTCATCGCCCTGGTTCCGCCGATCCGCTTCACCCTGGAGCAGGCGCTGGAATTCATCGCCGACGACGAACTGGTGGAAGTGACGCCGAAGTCCATCCGCCTGCGCAAGAAACTGCTGAACGAGAACGACCGCAAGCGCTACGAACGCGCCAAGGTCTGATCCCGACCGCAGCATGAAGAAGGCCCCGCCGGAGCGATCCGGCGGGGCCTTTTTCATTTTTCCGTGGCGCCTGCCCGGCTTGCGATGCGCATCCTGAAATGCTCGTCCGGCTCGCTCACGCAGCGCCGGCAAGCCTTGCACTGAAACATCCGCTTGCCCTGGTGCCTGCCGTCGACGAAGCCCAAGCGGAAAAAGTGCTCGCGGTTGCCACAGCGTGGGCATTCCAGGGCAGGCAGTTCGGGCCGCATGCCCAGCTTGACCTTCGCCTCCCACTCGCCGCTGGGGTCGAGCCTCAGCAGCCACTGGCGGAACACCCTGACCCAGCGGGACAGCATCCTGTGCGACACCCCCAGCCGTTCGCTGGCATTGGCGATCGAGCGTTGTTGCGACAGCAGGGGCAGGAACGCCTCCAGCTTGTCGCAGCGCAGGAAGCTCTGCAGCGCCGTACCGGTACGCCGGTTGAAGCCCTTGCCGCAGTGCCGGCAATTGAAATAGGGAATGCCGTTCGGCGGCCTGCCCCGGTAGCGCAACACCACCTGGTGGCTGCCGCAGTGATGGCAGGGCGGCGGTGTTGGGTCCTTGGACAGGACTTCGTCGATGTGCCGTTGCAGGAAGGCGGTCAGTGCGGGGTCTTCGTGCCGAGGGATGTCCTGGCCACGGTCGAGGATGGGCAGGGCGTGGTCGAGTTGGCGGCGGGGCATGGGGCGGGCTTTGCGTGACATCGGAGCGCTATTTGAGCTGCGGCGCCGGGGCCTTGTGAATGTGCTCCGTGGGTGACTGGGCATAGTTCGGAAAAGGCCTACGCAAGGAGGCTGGAACTCCTCAAGGCCTCACGCCGAGTAGGGGAATAGAGTCCGCCGGGTCAACGATTACCCCGCGCGAGCCCCCGATATGGACATCCGTCGCCCCTTCTATCAGGCCATCGCCAGCGCCCTGGCCGGCCTGCTATTCCTCAACCCCATAG
>Ga0180223_1000242_pt1 | contig 86443 bp, 82 predicted proteins | sample eDN5th30CKraftOP_FD_151337 | JGI IMG/M metagenome (GOLD analysis project Ga0180223, IMG submission 151337) | Enriched Organic Plus compost microbial communities from Emeryville, California, USA - eDNA 5th pass 30_C Kraft OP (version 2) (version 2) ...
TTCGGCTTGAGTTCGTCGGTCTCGATGACGGCGCGCGCCGCCTCGGTCAGCGGAATGCGGCGCTTGCGCGCGATGTCGTGCAACAACTGCACGGTGGCGTCGCCAAGCCCGCGCTTCGGCGTGTTGACGATGCGCTCGAAAGCCAAATCGTCGGCGGGCGAATTGATGACGCGCAGATACGCGAGCGCATCGCGGATTTCGGCACGCTCGTAGAAACGCGGGCCGCCGATCACGCGATAGGGCAGGCCGAGCGTCACGAAGCGATCTTCGAACTCGCGCATCTGGAACGAGGCGCGCACCAGAATGGCGATCTCGTTGAGCTTCTGCCCGGCGCGTTGGAATTGTTCGATCTCCTCGCCGATCGAGCGGGCCTCTTCTTCCGAATCCCACGAGCCGGTGACGGTGACCTTCTCGCCATCGACATCCTCGGTGCGCAGCGTCTTGCCGAGGCGGCCTTCATTGTAGGCGATGAGATGCGAGGCGGCGGCGAGGATATGGCCGGTGGAGCGATAATTGCGCTCCAGCCGCACGACTTTCGCGCCGGGGAAGTCGTGTTCGAAGCGCAGGATGTTGTCCACCTCCGCACCGCGCCAGCCATAGATCGACTGATCGTCGTCGCCGACGCAGCAGATGTTTTTGGGTGTTTGCCCCCTCTCCCCGTTTACGGGGAGAGGGTTGGGGTGAGGGGCGGAATCTTCAAGCGCGATGTCGAGGTTTGGCCCCTCACCCGATGCACTTCGTGCATCGACCTCTCCCCGTAAACGGGGCGAGGTTAAAGGCGACGGCGCCTGCGCCAGCAGCCGCAGCCAGAGATATTGCGCAACGTTGGTGTCCTGATACTCGTCCACCAGAATGTATTTGAAGCGGTGCTGATATTGCCGCAGCACGTCCGGGTGCTCGCGGAAGATGCGGATGTTCTCCAGCAGCAGGTCGCCGAAATCGGCGGCGTTGAGAATCTTCAGCCGCTCCTGATAGGCGGCATATAGCTTGCCGCCCTTGCCGTTGCCGAAAATCGAGGCTTCGCCGGAGGGCACCTGCGATGGCGTCAGGCCGCGGTTCTTCCAGCCGTCGATCAGCCCTGCGAGCATGCGCGCCGGCCAGCGTTTGTCGTCGATGCCTTCGGCCTGCAGCAGCTGCTTCAGGAGACGAATCTGGTCATCGACATCGAGTACGGTGAAGTTCGATTTCAACTGCGCGAGTTCGGCATGCACGCGCAGGATGCGTCCGGCGATGGCATGGAAGGTGCCGAGCCACGGCATGCCCTCGACCGTCTGGCCAAGCATTTCGCCGAGCCGGTGCTTCATCTCGCGGGCGGCCTTGTTGGTGAATGTCACCGACAGGATTTCGAACGGCCGGGCGCGGCCCTGACTCAGGATATGGGCGATGCGGGAAGTGAGCACGCGGGTCTTGCCGGTGCCCGCACCCGCCAGCACCAGCACGGGACCGTCCAGCGTCTCCACCGCCTCGCGCTGCTCGGGATTGAGCGCGCTCAGATATTGCGGCGCCGCCGCCGCGCGGGCGCGCGCGGCAATGCCGCCAGCGGTGGGCTGGTGGGCGGGGGCATCGGCAAAAGGTCGGCGGACAGGTTCAGTCATGCGAATCGATTGGCCCACGATGGCACCGCGGGAGCGCGAAAGGGAGCCTTCTTTATCAGGGATATGCCCAGATATAGGCGTTCCGCGCGGCTGCGTACAGGAGGAACGGCCCGGCAGCCCGGGGGCGATTTGTTCCCCACAAATTCAACATTTTGACGATGTCGCAGCCGGTGCGCGGCTGGAACTTCCCGATCCGCCCCGGATTGGTTTTGCAAAGGAGCGATGACTCCGATCGGACACAAGGAGACTGCCATGTTGAGTTGGGTTGTGACGTTTCTCATCATCGCGCTGGTGGCCGGCCTTCTGGGCTTCGGCGGTATTGCCGGTGCGTCGATTGAAATCGCCAAGATCGTGTTTTTCGTCGCCATCGTGCTGTTTGCGGTCTCGGCGCTGGTCGGCCTGATGCGTGGCGGGCGGCCAACAGTGTAACGTGGCGACTGAGTGAGAGAGTGCGTGGTGAACCGGCCGGTCAGCTTGACCGGCCGGTTTTCGTTTGCGACGGTTGCCGCGATTTTCTTGCAGGACGCACGCCTTGACTACGACAGCGGCACCGCGGCTTTCGCCGCAAACCTTGAGCAATGCGTTCGAAACGCTGGCGACGCGCTTCAAGCGCGATTTCTTCACGTCGCAGGCCCAGCGCGAACAGCACACCCACACCACGACATGGATCGCGCCGCAGCTGCCCGATGCGGTGGTGTTGGCGCGCAGCGTGGCCGACATTCAGGACGCGGTGCGCATTTGCGCGGGCTATCGCGTGCCGATCATTCCATTCGGCGCGGGCACGTCGCTGGAGGGGCAGATCAATGCACCGTCCGGCGGCATCTGCCTCGACCTGCGGGAAATGAACCGCGTGCTCGCGGTGCATGCCGAAGACCTCGATTGCGTGATCGAGCCCGGCATCACCCGCAAGACGCTCAACGAACACCTGCGCGATCAAGGATTATTTTTCCCGATCGATCCGGGCGCGGATGCGACGCTGGGCGGCATGGCTTCGACCCGCGCCTCCGGCACGAATGCGGTGCGCTACGGCACCGTGCGCGACAACGTGCTGGCGCTGAAAGTGGTGCGCGGTGACGGCGAGATCATCACCACCGGCACGCGGGCGAAGAAGTCTTCCGCCGGTTACGACCTCACCCATCTGTTCATCGGCGCGGAAGGCACGCTTGGCATTATTTCCGAGATGACGATGCGGCTGCGCGGCATTCCGCAGAGCATTGCGGCGGCGTCCTGCTCGTTCGGCAGCGTCAAGGGCGCGTGCGACGCCACCATTCTGGCGATCCAGACCGGCATTCCGCTGGCGCGGATCGAACTCCTGAATGCCGCGCAGGTCGCGGCCTGCAATGCCTACTCGAAATTGAGCCTGCCGCTGACGCCGCTGTTGCTGCTGGAATTTCACGGCAGCGAAGCGGAGGTCGCCGAGCAATCGGCGGCATTCGCGGACATCGCGAAGGATTGCGGCGGCAGCGCGTTCGAATGGACGACGCGCGCGGAGGACCGCACCAGGCTGTGGCAGGCGCGTCATGATGCCTATTGGGCGGCGGCGGCGATCCGCCCCGGCTCGCGGCCGATGTCGACCGATGTCTGCGTGCCGATCTCGCGCCTCGCCGATTGCGTGAGCGAAACCGAGCAGGACATCGAAAACCTCAAGCTGATCGCGCCGATCGTGGGCCATGTCGGCGACGGCAATTTCCATTGCCTGATGCTGTGCGACGTCAACGATGCGGACGAACTGGCGCGGGGGCACGAATTCGTGCATCGCCTCACCGAGCGGGCCCATCGCATGGACGGCACCTGCACGGGCGAGCACGGCATCGGGCAGGGCAAGCAGAAATACCTTGCTCCCGAACTGGGCCCCGAGGCCATCGAGGCGATGCGCGCGGTGAAGGCGGCGCTCGATCCGCTCAATATCCTCAATCCCGGCAAGATCATTCCGCCGGCGTGAGTCCTTTTGCGGCGTTGTGAGTTCGCCATACTTCTCTCTATGATGGAGAGAGTTGAGGCGCGGCGGGGTGGCCGCACCGTTTTCCGCGGGGTTCACGTTGCAGACGACGCTGCTCGGATTGGCGATCGCCGCCATCATGGCGCTGGTTGCGGCACTGGCCGCACCGCTGTTCGTCGATTGGAACAAGTACAAGCCGCAGTTCGAGCTTGAGGCTTCGCGCGTGGTCGGCGCGCCGGTGCGTGTCGAGGGCGCGCTGGATGCGCGGCTGCTGCCCGTGCCGATCCTGCGGCTGCACAAGCTTTCGGTCGGGGCGCCGAAAGATCCGACACGGCTGCGCGCCGACAAGCTCGATGTCGAGTTCAGCCTCGGTTCGCTGCTGCGTGGCGAGTGGCGGGCGACGCAGCTGGCGCTGGATGGCCTCGCGCTCGATGTCGGCCTCGACAAAGCGGGCCGTGTCATCGCGCCATCGAAAGGCGAATTCAATTTCGGCGCACTGGCGATCGACAAGTTCGATCTGTCCGGCCGCGTCACGCTGCATGACGCCGCGAGCGGCTCCAAGGTTACACTTGAGGGATTGAAGTTCAGCGGCGACGTGCGCGCCCTCGGCGGCAATCTGCGCGGCGCGGGCAGCTTTCTGTCGCAAGGTAAAAGCCAGCCGTTCCGGCTTGCATTGTCGAGGGCGAGCGAAAGCGAACCGATGCGTTTGCGGCTCGATCTCGACTCCACTGAAGCTGGTGCGATGGCATCGACGCTGGATGGCGCGCTGACGTTCGACAAACGCGTTCCGCATTTCGAAGGCGCGCTGACGCTTGCAGCCGCGGCGCCAACCCCGTGGCGGATCACCGCCCGCACCACGCTCGATCCGTCCGGCGCAACATTCACGCAAGGCGACGTTCTTTATGGCGCGGAAGCGACTGGCGTGAAGCTGGCGGGAGACGGCGCGCTGTCGTTCCGTCCGGCGAAGCTGGAGGTGAAGCTCTCGGCCGCCCAGCTCGATCTTGACCGCGCGTTGAACGAGACCAAGACAGAGCAGGGCAAGACGCCTGCTGAACTTCTGACGAGCGCCCTGTCGGCGCTGCCGGTCTTGCCGTGGCCATCGCGGATCGAGGCAGCGGCGGATCGCGCCACGCTCGCCGGGCAGACGTTGAGTGCGTTGTCCATCCATCTGGAAGAGACGAAAGACTCCTGGGGCATTCGGAAGCTTTCATTCAGCGGGCCCGGCGATGCGCACCTTGCATGGAATGGCCGCATGGCGCACGGCAAGGATGAGGGCTTTTCCGGTCCGGTGGATTTCAGGACAAGCGATGCGCAGAGCTTCGCGGACTGGGCGTTCGGCAAATCCGAGACTTCGCGCGGTGCGCGGACGCCGCTTGCCCTCAAGGCCGGGCTGGCATTCGGCAAGGATCGTTTTGCGCTCGACGAGATGCAACTAGATCTCGGCGGCAACCGGATTTATGGGCGCGTTGCACGCACGGACAAGAAGATCGACGCAACCCTGCGCTCGCCGCAGGTGGATTTCGATGGTTTGGCGGGTGTGATGGCGCGCCTTGCAGCCTGGCGGGAGAGTAACAAGTTCGAGACGCATGTGAGTCTCGATGTCGCGAAAGCGAAAATTCTCGGTCACGAGGTTACGCCGCTGCAAGCCACGCTGTCGCCGGCCTCGAATAGTGCGCCGAAGAAACGGACATTCGATCTTGCCGTCCGCTACGCCGCGCTCGCGCCGTGGCTGAAGCCGCAGCAGGCGGTCAGCGATCTGTCCTCCCGCCTTGTTGTGACCGGCGATGCGTTCGCGCTGGAAAATTTCTCCGGCAAGCTCGGGGCCGCGCCGGTGAAGGGTAGCCTGTCGCTGTCGCGCGATGACGCACGCAACCTGACTGGGACCATTGAAACGAGCGCGCTCGACATGCAGCCGCTGATCGCGCTGATGCTGGGCACTGATGACCGCGTCGCGAGCGATCCGCTCGGGCGGGGGCTGACCGGCTGGCGCGGATCGCTGGCGGTGAAGGCCGACAAGGCGATGCTGCCCGGCGGCATGGAGGCGGCATCGGTCAGCGGCACCGTGCGCGGCGACGGCACGTCGCTCTCTTTTGACAATGTGAAAATGACGCTCGGCGGCGGCGCGGCCACGCTCTCGGCGGCGGTCAAGCGCGGCACAGCGGACAGCGCGATCGACGCCAGTTTCAAGCTGGAGAATGTCGATGCATCTGCGCTGAAATATCGCGGGCTGCAGTTGCCACCCGGCAAGGCATCGGTGCGGATGACGCTGGCGACGCACGGGCGCAGCGCCGCTGCCTTGCGCAACGCGCTCTCCGGCGGCGGCGTGCTGACGCTCACCGATACGCGGCTTCCCGCACTCGATGTGACCGCGTTCGATGTTGCGGACAAGGCGTCGGCAGACCCGGCCATGAAGAACGATGTTGAATCAGCTGTCGCCGCGGCGCTCGACCGCGCGCCGTTTGCCGTTGCCTCGGTCGAGGTGCCGTTCGCCATCAAGGATGCGCGCGTGCATGCCGATCCGACCGTATTCCAGTCCGATGCCGCCCGCGCCACGATTTCCGGCAGCTACGACATTCCCGAGGATCAGGGCGATCTGCGAATCGGGCTGAAAGCGATGTCCGGGTCGATGAAGGACGCACCGGATATCCAGATTTTCCTGCGTGGCAGCGCGGACCATATGCAGCGCGATGTCGATGTCGCGGCGCTGTCCTCGTGGCTGTCGCTGCGCGCCATCGAGCGCGAGACGCAGCGCCTCGATGCGCTCCAGAAGCAGGGCGCCTTGCCGCCGCCGAAACCCGCGCCACCCGCGCCGGCGGACAATCCGCCTGCGGCAGTTGCACCGGCATTGCCACCGGCCGAGGTGAAACTGCCGGGCCCCGATCCGCGCAAGCACAAGCCGGTGGCGCCTGCGCCACGGAAGAAGCCGGCGGCCGACGCGCATCTCGCGCCGTTGCCGCCGCCGATCAACATCCGGCCCGCGCCGGGCGCGCTGCCGCCACGCCGCGCACCCGCATCGGCGTTCTAATAGGCGTGGGTGAGTTTCGGCGCAGCCTGCTGCCGTTCGCCGATGAACATTGTGCCGATCGCACGCTCGCGGAAGTAATCGAGAACAAACAGCCGGATCGCGGATGACAGATTGCTGGTCCGGCGATGCTGGTCGATGGCCGCGATCTGCATCGACAGCGACAGGCCGCGCCGCGCGGCGATGTCCTTCAGGCTCGACCAGAACGCATCCTCGAGGCTGACGCTGGTCTTGTGTCCGTCCACGACCACCGATCGCTTGACCACGGCGAATTCCTTGACGGGGTCGGTCGCCGGGGCTCGCACGTCACGCTGGCTGATCATCATCTGCACTCCTTCTGAGACGCAGGCGCAAGCATTCGCCGGGCAAAGCCGTGCGGTTCTTCTCGCGGACTGCGAGGCTGTATCGTCAGGGTGATGGGATCGTCGCGGACGAACAAAACGCCGGATGCCCGGGACGATCGTTGTGCCCCGGCGACAAGTGAGGATCGCGAGGACAGTTACATCGTACCCGAATCCGGCTACCGCCGATATTCGGTGAATGCCTTAAGGGCTGAGTCAAGATATTGCGGAATCGATACGTGGATACCCGCAGCGATTATTCGGCGGCCTGGCTATCCATCATGGAGTCGCGCGCGGACTCATTCGCGCCGTTCGGCTCGCTGGGGCCGAGCGTCATCGAGCGGTAATGATCCAGCACGAACAGCCGGATCGCCGAGGACAGATTGCCCTGCTTGCGCTGGCCATCGATCTCGCCGACCAACTCGGACAATGTCATGCCGCGTGCCGAGGAGATCTCCTTCATGCCGTTCCAGAAGGCTTCTTCCAGGCTGACACTGGTCTTGTGGCCGGCAACAACGATGGAGCGTTTAACGACAGGGGACTTCATGAAGACTTTCCGTCATCGCGTAGGTGTTGATTGAGAAATGCCTCGGTGCGCTGTTCGAGAGCACGTTGGTTGTTCTTTTCGGCTTTTGTGAGCCCATGTTTCGCGCGTTGACTACTCGCTTGAATATTGGCGCGCTCACGCTCCTGACGCTTCTTGAACCTCTTTAAATTAACCAGCTCGCCCACAGGAATCTCGTGATTGCGGAAACAAACCGCCGGTCTCAGTCGAAACAGCATCAATATGAAAATCGCCGGAACCACAAGTCCCTGAAACGAAGAGCTGCTCTGACTTCGCGCCTAGCAAACGCATCATACGAGCGGTAGCCGCATAACGCTACGCCTTTAGACGAAAGATGAATCACATGCGGTGTATTGTGTATGCCACGTACCACATGTGCATTTCATTTCCCGGAATTTGTCATCTGCTCCGGCCGCACGATGGAATCGAACTCCTCTGCGGTGACAAATCCAAGTTTTAAAGCTTCTTCTTTCAGCGTCGTGCCGTTGGCGTGAGCGGTCTTGGCGATTTTCGCGGCATTGTCATATCCGATTTTCGGTGCGAGCGCGGTGACGAGCATCAGCGACCGCTGCATCAGGTCGCCGATCCGCTTTTCATCGGCGCGGATTCCGATCACACAATTTTTATTGAATGAGCGTGACGCATCCGCCATCAGGCGGATCGATGTCAGCATGCCGTAGGCCATCACGGGCTTGTAGACGTTGAGTTCGAAATGTCCCTGGCTGCCGGCGGTGGTGAGCGTGGTCTGGTTGCCGAAGATTTGGCAGCACACCATCGTCATCGCCTCGCACTGCGTCGGATTGACCTTGCCGGGCATGATCGATGAGCCCGGCTCGTTCTCCGGCAGGATCAACTCGCCGAGGCCTGAGCGCGGGCCCGAGCCGAGCAGGCGGATGTCGTTGGCGATCTTGAACAGCCCGGTGGCGGTCGCGTTGATGGCGCCGTGAACGTAGACATAGGCATCGTTGGAGGCGAGCGCCTCGAACTTGTTGGGCGCGGTGACGAACGGAAGCCCGGTGATCGACGCGACATGCTTGGCGAACGATGCTGCGAATTCCGGCTTCGCATTCAGCCCGGTGCCGACGGCGGTGCCGCCCTGCGCCAGCGGTGAGAGGCTTTTCGCGCTCTCCTTGATGCGCGCGATGCCGCTTTCGACCTGTGCGGCGTAGCCCGAGAATTCCTGTCCGAGCGTGAGCGGCGTCGCGTCCTGGGTATGGGTGCGGCCGATCTTCACGATCGAGGCGAATTCTTTCTGCTTGGCGCGCAGCCCACCGAGCAGTTCCTCCAGCGCGGGAATGAGATCGTGCGCGATCTCCTGCGCGGCGGCGATATGCATCGCGGTCGGGAACGAGTCGTTGGACGACTGGCTCATGTTGACGTGGTCGTTCGGATGAACCGGCTTCTTGGTGCCGCGCTCAAAGCCGAGCATCTCGTTGGCGCGGTTCGAGATCACCTCGTTGAGGTTCATGTTGGTCTGGGTGCCGGAGCCGGTCTGCCACACCACCAGCGGGAAGTGATCGTCGAGCTTGCCGTCGATGATCTCCTGCGCGGCGGCGATGATGGCGTCGGCGAGTTTCTTGTCGATCAGCTTGAGTTCGAGGTTGGTCTGCGCGGCGGCGAGCTTGACGATGGCCATTGCGCGGATCAGCGGCAGCGGCATGTGCTCGGCGCCGATCTTGAAATTGTTGCGCGAACGCTCGGTCTGCGCGCCCCAGTAGCGGTCGGCGGCGACCTCGATCGGCCCGAATGTGTCGGTTTCGGTGCGGGTGGTTTTGTTCGGTGCCATGTTCGCCCTCGGATCAGTCGAGACCAGCGCGCCCATTCGCGGCATCGCGCCTCGTTTTCGGGCGCGAGTATGCCGAAAGCGGCAGGTTTGAGCCATGCCGCGCGGGCAGACGAGAGCCCCGATTAGAGGAGTTATTATTTCTTGCGGAAGCGATCCAGCCGCACCACCTGCGCGCCTTCGCGCGGGTGATCGTCGCCGCCATCGTCATCCGGGTTGTCCGACGATTCCGGCGGAGCGGGAGGCGCGGCCTTTTCGGCCTCGGCCGTGACAGGCTCGGCTTCGCCTGCGGCGGATTCCGCCGTCTCGAACTGCAGGCCGAACTGGACGGATGGATCGAAGAAGCGGGTGATGGCGCTGAACGGCACGACAAGACGCTCGGGAATGCCGCCGAACGACAGGCCGACCTCGAAATGATCCTCGGTGACGACCAGATCCCAGAACTGATGCTGGAGGATCACCGTCATCTCCTGCGGATACTGCGACAGCAGCCGCGGCGACAGCTTCACGCCCTCCGCCGTGGAGAGAAAGGTGATGTAGAAATGATGTTCGCCCGGCAATCCGCTTTCGGCGGCGTCAGTCAATACGCGGCGCAGAACGCCGCGCAGCGCATCGCGGGTCAGAACATCATAGCGGATCAGATCGGTGGCCATCGGTCGGTCCTGTCAAAACGTCGCGCGCCGGAAGAAAGAGGAGCCGACACGCACTTTTGTTCCAAGCGGGTGGTGGTTAGCAAGTCCGTCTGCGAGGCCGGGCAGCGTTGGCCACTCTTTTCGTGAACGAACCGTTTCACGTCAGACTATCTTTTCCGGCAGGCTGCGTCAGCAAGCTTGTTGCGCCACAAAAACAAGAAGATGCCTAAATTGGCACCACGCCTGAACTCAACTGTTACGCGATGGAGACATGTGAAGGGAAAGTGGAGGCTTCTGTTGCCAGGTGCCTCCGAACCCCGCCTGACGGGGCTTAATCCATCAGGACTTTAAGATGGTCTTTCAAACTGCGTTACGCAGCCTGAGCAACCGGAGCATAGTTGTCGTTTGCAACTATTGAGAAGCCCGATAACGGCGGAACAATACCGGGAAAAAACACGCCCTTTACGCCCTCGTCGATCCTGTTTCGCCCCCGCCGAAGCCCGCCTTGTAAGCGGGCCGGGCTTCGGTGGAGGCGCCGGGTGCTGCCCCCGGGTCCGAATGGTTTATTGCGACGGCCATTTATTTCCATAGCCGGCGAACCGGCAGCCTCAATATAGGGCGCAAAGGTTGACGAAAAAAGCCCCTGCGGCGGGCATTCTTAATCTGTGGCCCGATGGAACGCCGGGTGGCTGACCGGATCATGCCGCGCGAAAAGTTGAAGGGAGAGGGATACGCGCCACAGGACAAAGATTTGGCCGGGCGATACGACACATTTAAACGAACTCCCGACGCCGACCTTCACAACGCCCGAACCCGATATGGACCAGCCTGCGCCGCCTCCCGTTTCGGTCCGCAATCTCGCCGCTGAGCCGCCGGGGTTGCTTGAATTGTTTTTCGCCTTTTCGAAAATGTCGCTGGCCGGTTTCGGCGGCGTGCTGGTGTGGGCGCGCCGCGCCATCGTCGAGCAACACCGCTGGATGACGCCGGACGAGTTCAACGAAGCCTTCGCGCTGTGCCATCTGCTGCCCGGCGCCAACATCGTCAATCTGTCGATTGTGTTCGGCGGCCGGTTTCGCGGCATTCCCGGAAGCGTCGCGGCGTTTCTCGGCCTGCTGCTGCCGCCGACGCTGATCGTCACGACGCTCGGCATTCTCTATTCGTACTTCGGCGACATGCCGGGCTTGCAGCGAACGCTGAACGGCATCGCCTGCGCCGCGGTCGGTTTGTTTCTCGCCGTCACGATCCGCATGATGGGACCGCTCGTGAAGCGGAAGAATCCGATCGAAATCGGATTGATGGTCGCTGTCTTCGTCGCGGTCGGCGTGATCCGCGCGCCGCTTGTCGCCGTGCTGCTGATCGCGCTGCCGCTCAGCATCGTCGCGACCTATCTCTGGCGTAAGCGTGCGGCAGCATGAATCCTCCGGGCCTCGGCACCTATCTCAATCTGTTGTGGACGTTCGGCCTGATGTCGCTGCTCGCGGTCGGCGGCGCCAACGCCACGATCCCTGAGATGCAGCGGGTCGCCGTCGAGGTGAACCACTGGATGACGAACGCGCAGTTCGCCGACATGTTCGCCATCGCGCAGTTCTCGCCGGGGCCGAATGTGCTGATCGTGACGCTGATCGGCTATCAGGTGGCGGGGTTGACCGGCGCGGCGGTGACGACATTCGCGATGTGCGGCCCGGCGGGCGTGCTGGCCTATTTCGTGGCGAACTTCTTCCACCGCTCCAGCCATTCGTTCTGGCCCTCGATGATCCAGGCGTCGTTCGTGCCGGTGTCCATCGGCCTGATGGCGGCGGGCGGCTATGTGCTCGCGCGGACGGTCGATGTGTCGCCGGCGGCCACGGTTGTCACCCTGGTGACGGCAGCGGTTGCGGTGGGAACCCGGATCAACCCGCTGTGGCCGCTCGCCGCAGCCGGCGTCCTCGGTTTCATGGGGTTTGTCTGACCGGACAGGGCTTCCGGGCAGGGTGGGCGGTGCCTACTTTTGGTGGGACAACAGGGGAAAGCGGCTGTTGATTCGGCCCCGGATGTGGTCCGTTCCGCTCCAGCGACATAGATTACGGCCATGCATCAATACCACGACCTGCTCGAACGGATTCTCAGCGACGGCGCGCAGAAGGGCGACCGCACCGGCACCGGCACGCTGTCGGTGTTCGGTCATCAGATGCGCTTCAATCTCGCCGCCGGTTTTCCGATGACGACGACCAAGAAGCTGCCGTTCAAGGCAATCGTCCACGAGTTGCTGTGGTTTCTCGCCGGCGACACCAACGTTCGCTATCTGCAGAATAATGGTGTCACGATCTGGGACGAGTGGGCGGACGCCAACGGCGATCTCGGCCCGGTTTACGGCAAGCAGTGGCGCTCGTGGCAGGCGCCGGACGGGCGCAGCATTGACCAGATCGCGAACCTCATCCGCATGATCCGCACCACACCGGATTCGCGGCGGTTGATCGTCAGCGCGTGGAACCCGGCCGATGTCGATCAGATGGCGCTGCCGCCGTGCCATTGCCTGTTTCAGTTCTATGTCGCGGACGGCAAATTGTCGTGCCAGCTTTATCAGCGTTCGGCGGACGTATTTCTCGGCGTGCCGTTCAACATCGCGTCTTACGCACTGCTGACAATGATGATCGCGCAGGTCACCGATCTCAAACCGGGCGATTTCATCCACACGCTCGGCGACGCGCATCTGTATTCCAACCATCTGGAGCAGGCGCGTCTGCAACTGACGCGCGCGCCGCGCGCGCTGCCCACTGTGAGCATCAATCCGGCGGTGAAGGATATTTTCGGATTCCGTTACGAGGATTTCAAACTCGAGAACTACGATCCGCATCCGCACATCAAGGCCGAGGTCGCGGTGTGACCGCGCCGGGCACCGTTCCTGAGATCGTCTTCATCGTCGCCATTGCTGACAACGGCGTGATCGGCCGCGACAATGCGATGCCATGGCACCTGCGCTCGGATCTGCAGCGGTTCAAGCAACTGACCCTGAACAAGCCGGTCATCATGGGCCGCAAGACGTTTCTCTCGATCGGCAAGCCGCTGCCGAAGCGGACCAACATCGTGGTCACGCGCGATCCCGGCTTTCACGCGGCGGGAGCGGTGGCCGTGCCGTCGCTCGATGCGGCCTATGAGGTTGCGCTGGGCGATGCCCTGCGGCGTGGTGTCTCGGAGATCATAGTGATCGGCGGCGCGGAGATTTTCCGCCAGTGGATGCCGCGCGCCACCCGTCTGGAGATCACGCATGTCCACGCCGAGCCGGAAGGTGACACGTTCTTGCGGTTCGAGACGGCGGAATGGCAGGATGTGGCACGCAGCCGCCCCGCGCGCGGACCTGAGGACAGTGCCGATTTTTCATATGCGACATATGCTCGCGCGGCCGGGCATTAACCCCGCTTGTCAATGTTTGCATTGACAATTTCCTCGTGCAGATTAGCTGGGAGAGAGCCCGCAGGGCCGCGTTGTACCGCGGCCCTGCGTCTCTTATAAACCGGTCGCAGCCGCGAGACGGCGCGAAGGAGTTTGCTGATGGCCTGGAAGAATCAAGGCGGAAGTCCATGGGGTCCCGGGCCGAAGGGGCCATGGGGCTCCGGTCCGCAATCGCAGGGGCCGAAGCCGTCCGATCTTGAAGATCTTCTGCGCCGTGGTCAGGACCGGATTCAGAACCTGATGCCAGGCGGCCACATGAGCGGCATGGGCGTCGGCCTGATCATCATTGCGGGCATCGCGATCTGGCTGTTGTCCGGCTTCTTCCGCGTGCAGCCCGATGAACTCGGCGCGGTGCTGCGTTTCGGCAAGCATGTGCGCACCGTGCAGCCCGGCCTGAACTATCATCTGCCGTATCCGATCGAGACCGTGCTGCTGCCCAAGGCGCTGCGCGTCTCCACACTGAACATCGGCATGACGGTCGGCGACGAGCGTCGCGGCCGCGTCGTGCGCGACGTGCCGGAAGAAAGCCTGATGCTGACCGGCGACGAGAACATCGTCGATGTCGACTTCACGGTGCTGTGGCGCATCGCGCCGGATGGCGTCGGCAAATATCTGTTCAATATCCAGAATCCCGAAGGCACGGTGAAGGCCGTCGCCGAGAGCGCGATGCGCGAGGTGATCGGCCGTTCCGACATCCAGCCGATTCTGACCGGCGCGCGCAACACCATTGAAAGCGCGGTGCATCAGTTGATGCAGAAGACGCTCGACAGCTACGGCGCGGGCATTCAGATCCAGCAGGTGCAGATGCAGAAGGTCGATCCGCCGCAGCAGGTGATCGACTCGTTCCGCGACGTGCAGGCGGCGCGCGCCGACCTCGAGCGTTTGCAGAACGAAGCGCAGACCTATGCCAACCGTGTGGTGCCTGATGCGCGCGGCCGCGCCGCTCAGGTGCTGCAGCAGGCGCAGGGCTACAAGGAACAGGCGGTGGCGGAGGCCAAGGGCCAGGCCGCGCGATTCCTCAGCGTCTATGACGAATACAAGAAGGCGCCTGAAGTGACACGGCAGCGCATCTATCTCGAAACCATGGAGCATGTGCTCGGACCGGCGGACAAGGTCATTCTCGATCCGGGTACGTCCGGGCAGGGCGTGGTGCCGTATCTGCCGCTCAGCGAACTAAGCCGCCATACACCTGCCACGCCTGCTGCACCCGCTGCGCCGGCCCCGAAGAGCGGAGCAAGCCGATGAAAAGCGGACTGTCAGGCGTCGTTGCCATCGTCGTTCTGCTGTTGCTGATTGTCGTCGGCTACAGTTCGGTCTTCACCGTCCGCCAGACCGAGCAGGCGCTGGTGGTCCGGCTTGGCGCGCCGGTGGGTGCCCCGATCACCGATCCGGGCCTGCATTTCAAGGCGCCGTTCATCGACACGGTGATTCCCATCGACAATCGGATTCTCGATCTGGAGAATCCGGCGCAGGAAATTATCGCCTCCGACCAGAAGCGTCTGGTGGTGGATGCCTTCGCGCGCTACCGGATCAAGAACGCGCTCCGTTTCTATCAGAGCGTCGGCAGTATCCCGGCAGCCAATCTTCAGTTGACCGCCCTGCTGAATGCGTCGCTTCGCCGCGTACTCGGTGAAGTGACCTTTATTCAAGTGGTGCGCGACGAGCGCGAGGCGCTGATGGGCCGCATCCGCGACCAGCTCGACAAGCAGGCTGACGCCTATGGCATCCAGGTGGTCGATGTGCGCATCCGCCGCGCCGATTTGCCGGAGCAGAACAGCCAGGCCGTGTATCAGCGCATGCAGACCGAACGCCAGCGGGAGGCTGCCGAATTCCGCGCTCAGGGTGGACAGAAGGCGCAGGAGATCAAGTCCAAGGCCGATCGCGAGGCGACCGTGATCGTCGCGGACGCCAATTCGCAGGCGGACAAGATCCGCGGCGAAGGCGACGGCGAGCGCAACCGGATCTTCGCGGAAGCCTATTCCAAGGACCCGCAGTTCTTCGCGTTCTACCGGGCGATGACCGCCTATGAGACCAGCCTGAAGAGCAACGACACCCGCTTCGTGCTGAAGCCGGATTCCGAATTCTTCCGGTTCTTCAACTCGGTCAATGGGACAAACCATGGAGCGGCCGCGCCGGCGGCATCAAGATAACCGCAATAAATCTCGTCAACGGGATTTCCCTTTGCTCGGGTCTCTGGTGAAATCCTGTCATGAAAGAGTTGTTGATCGGTCTTGGCGTCCTCTGCGTCATCGAGGGTTTGACCTTTGCCGCGTTCCCTCAGGCGATGCGCCGCGCGATGGAGGCGGCGCTCGAGCATTCCGAGAACCTGCTGCGCATCACCGGCCTTTCGGTTGCGGTCGCAGGGCTCGTGCTGATCTGGCTCATACGCTACGGCATGTGAACCGGACGCCGGTATTTCGCCTTATTCGCCGCGTTGATACGCTTGCAGGCCGCGAAGGGCGGGCGCAGTCTTGGCCCTGACGGCGTTTCCTTTTCCAGGAGAAGTTTTCAATGTTCCACGCACCTGTGCGATTGAGCCGCCTGCTTCCGCTTGCTGCTGCGGGTGGTGTTCTCCTGATGGTTGCGGGCGCACCTCAGCCTGCTTTCGCGCGCGGGCCGGACGGCATCGCCGATGTCGCGGAGAAGGTGATCGATGCGGTGGTCAATATCTCCACGTCGCAGACCGTCAACGGCAGGGACGAGAAGGGCGAGGAAGCGACGCCGCAGAAGGAGGGCCGCAACAAGGCCAATCCGAAACTGCCGCCGGATTCGCCCTTCAACGAATTCTTCGACGATTTCTTCAAGAACCGCCGCGCCGACAGGGGTCAGCACAAGGTCAATTCGCTGGGCTCCGGTTTCATCATCGACGCCAGCGGCATCGTCGTCACCAACAACCACGTCATCGCCGATGCCGACGAGATCAACGTCATTCTCAACGATGGCACCAAGATCAAGGCCGAGCTTGTCGGCCGCGACAAGAAGAGCGATCTCGCGGTGCTGAAGTTCAAGCCGCCGGAGAAGAAACTGACGGCGGTGAAGTTCGGCAATTCCGACAAGCTGCGGCTTGGCGAATGGGTGATTGCGATCGGCAACCCGTTCAGCTTAGGCGGCACAGTGACGGCGGGCATTGTCTCGGCGCGCAACCGCGACATCAATTCCGGGCCTTACGACAACTACATCCAGACCGACGCCGCGATCAATCGCGGTAATTCCGGCGGCCCGCTGTTCAACCTCGATGGCGAAGTGGTCGGCGTCAACACCGCGATCATCTCGCCGTCGGGCGGTTCGATCGGCATTGGCTTTGCGGTGCCGTCGAACACGGTGGTCGGCATCGTCAACCAGTTGCGGCAGTACAAGGAAGTGCGGCGCGGCTGGCTCGGCGTGCGCATCCAGCAGGTCACCGACGAAATCGCCGACAGCCTCGGCATCAAGCCGCCGCGCGGCGCGCTGGTGGCGGGTGTCGATGACAAGGGACCGGCGAAGCCTGCGGGCATCGAGGCGGGTGACGTCATCACCTCCTTCGACGGCAAGACGATCCGCGAGATGAAGGATCTGCCGCGCGCGGTGGCCGATACGCCGGTCGGCAAGACCGTCGATGTCGTGCTGATCCGCAAGGGCAAGGAAGAAACGCACAAGGTCACGCTCGGCCGTCTCGATGACGGCGACAAGCCGGTTCAGGCATCGCTGAAAGCTCCGGCGCCGGAGCCGGACAAGACGGTGACGCAGAAGGCGCTCGGGCTCGACCTCGCGGCAATCTCCAAGGATTTGCGCGCGCGCTACAAGCTCAAGGACAAGGTCAAGGGCGTGATCATTGTCGGCGTCGACCGCAATTCGGATGCGGCGGAGCGGCGGCTTGGGGCGGGCGACGTGATCGTGGAGGTCGCGCAGGAGGCGGTGAGTTCGCCTGCCGACGTCAAGAAGCGCATCGACCAACTCAAGAAGGACGGCAAGAAGTCGATCCTGCTCTTGGTGTCGAACGCCGAGGGCGAATTGCGGTTCGTCGCGCTGAGCGTGAACTGAGGTTTTCCCTCTCCCACAAGGGAGAGGGAAAGACTTACTCCGTTACAAACTCAGTTCGCTTGTAGCCCTGCGCATACAACAGCGCGGTGAGGTCGCCATGATCGATCCGCGCGGCAGCGGCAGTCGCAACCGCGGGCTTGGCGTGATAGGCGACGCCGAGTCCTGCCTTCTCGATCATCGCGAGATCGTTGGCGCCGTCACCGACGACGATGGTGTCGATGTCGTCGAGTTCGAACGTGTCCAGCAATTCGACCAGCGTGGCGAGTTTCGCCGCGCGGCCAAGGATCGGCTCCTGCACGCGGCCCGCAAACTTGCCGTCCTCGACAATCAGCGTGTTGGCGCGGTTTTCCTCGAATCCGATTGCAGCGGCGACGCGCTCGGTGAACAGCGTGAAGCCGCCCGAGACAAGGCAGGTATGGGCGCCGTTCGCGCGCATGGTCTTCACAAGCGCGGCCCCGCCCGGCGTCAGCGTGATGTGCTTGGCGAACACCTCGTCCACCACGCTCACCGGCAGGCCCTTGAGCAGCGCGACACGCTCGCGCAGCGCCGGCTCAAACTCGATTTCGCCGCGCATCGCGCGCTCGGTGATCGCGGCGACATGATCCTTCAGCCCGGCGAAGGCGGCCAGTTCGTCGATGCATTCCTGACCGATCATGGTGGAGTCCATATCGGCGAGTAAGAGCTTCTTGCGGCGTGCGAGACGCGGCTGCACCACGATGTCCACCGGGATTCTCTGCAAGGCGTCATGCAGCCGGTCGGCGATAGCGCGCGGCGGCTCCTCGCTCTCGAACGGAATGTCGGCGGCAATGCCGGCATCGAGCCATTCGCCGAGCGAGGAATTTGGCAATATCGCGCGCACGGCTTCCAGCACCGTGCTATCGAGCGTGGGCTGCGCGGGATTGCAGATCAGGGTGGCGACGAGGGACATGAATTCGGGCCGGAATGATGTGAAGGCGGTGCTTATCGCAGGGCCGACCGCCAGCGGCAAGTCGGCGCTGGCGCTCGATCTGGCCGAGGTGGCAGGCGGTACCGTCATCAACACGGATTCGATGCAGGTTTATCGCGATCTGCGCGTGCTCACGGCGCGTCCGACGGAAGGCGAGGAGGCGCGTGTTCCGCACCGGCTCTACGGCCATGTCGATGCGGCGGTGAATTATTCGGCGGGCGCGTGGGTGAACGATGCGGCGGCGGTGCTGGCGGAGGTGCAGGCGAGCGGGCGGCTGCCGATTTTCACCGGCGGCACCGGGCTTTACTTCAAGGCGCTGACGCGGGGCCTGTCCAACGTGCCGCCGGTGCCGGATGCCGTTCGCGAAGCAATTCGTCAAAAGCTCGAACAGGATGGACCCGAAGCCCTGCATGAGGAACTCGCGAAGCGGGATCCAGAAGCCGCGCAACGTCTGAAGCCACGCGATCGCGTCCGCATCGCCCGCGCGTTGGAAGTGGTGGAAGCGACAGGTCGCCCGCTGGCGGAATGGCATGCGCACGGCCTGCCGCCTTTGTTGCCGCCGCAGGGCGTGGTGTCACTGTTTCTCGCGCCGGATCGCAAGGAGGTCTACGAGCGGATCGACCAGCGGTTTGAATCGATGATGAATCGCGGCGCTCTGGAAGAGGCGAGGGCGCTCGGCCATCGCGGGCTCGATCCGCTATTGCCGGCGATGAAGGCCCATGGCGTCCCGGCGCTGATCCGTCACCTTGCGGGCGATCTGTCCCGCGAGGAGGCCATCGCCATCGGCCAGATCGACACCCGCCATTACGCCAAGCGCCAGTTCACCTGGTTCAGGCACCAGTTGCCGGAATTCGAGTGGGTCGCGCCGGAGGCCGCGCAGGCCTGGCTGGAGACGAAACTGGGCCTTTCGATTAGGACGACCGATCTGGTTTGAAAGGCTCCCATGCGCTTTTCGGCGTTCTGCTGCTGCAGGATCGGTGGCTATAGTGTGGAGGTCAGACAGCCTTGACATCTCCCCATGGAGGGTTATAAGGCGCGCAACCTTTGGAAATAGAAATCGACTTATGCGCAATAAAATTACAAGCCTTCTTATTGTCGTAGTCGTACCTGGGCGCATCGCCGGGGGGAGCTGACGCGACCCCAAAACGGGCGGTGTGCACAGGTCCTCTCGGGGGCCTTTTTTATTTCCTGTGTGATCCAAGTACTTGCGTGATCCAAGACGGCGCCATGAGGCGCAGCGGAGCGAAAGATGAGCGAGACGAAAAAGAGCGAATCCCGGCAGATGACCGGCGCGGCGATGGTCGTGCAGGCGCTGAAGGATCACGGCATCCAGCACATTTTCGGCTATCCGGGTGGCGCGGTGCTGCCGATCTATGACGAGATTTTCCAGCAGGACGCCGTCCAGCACATCCTCGTTCGTCACGAGCAGGGCGCGGGCCATGCCGCCGAGGGCTATGCGCGTTCCACCGGCAAGCCGGGCGTTGCGCTCGTCACCTCGGGCCCCGGCGCGACCAACATGGTCACCGCGCTGACCGATGCGCTGATGGATTCGATCCCGTTGGTGTGCATCACCGGACAGGTGCCGACGCACCTGATCGGGAACGATGCGTTCCAGGAGTGCGACACCGTTGGCATCACGCGGCCCTGCACCAAGCACAACTGGCTGGTGCGGGACGTCAACGATCTCGCCAAGATTCTGCACGAGGCTTTCTATGTCGCGACCACAGGCCGTCCCGGCCCGGTCGTCGTCGACATTCCGAAGGACGTGCAGTTCGCGACCGGCACCTATCATCCGCCGCGCAAAAACGATGTCCATGTGTCGTATTCGCCGCGCGTGAAGGGCGATGCCGCGCAGATCCGCAAGGCGGTGGCGTTGCTCGCGTCCGCGAAGCGGCCTGTGATCTATTCCGGCGGCGGCGTCATCAACTCCGGCCTTGAAGCGACGCGCCTGCTGCGCGAACTGGTTGGTTCGACCAACTTCCCGATCACCTCGACGTTGATGGGCCTCGGCGCGTATCCGGCTTCGGGCAAGAACTGGCTCGGCATGCTCGGCATGCACGGCACGTACGAAGCCAACATGGCGATGCACGATTGCGATGTCATGCTGTGCGTCGGCGCGCGGTTCGATGACCGCGTCACCGGCCGGCCGGATGCGTTCTCGCCGAACTCGAAGAAGATCCACATCGACATCGATCCGTCGTCGATCAACAAGAACATCCGCGTCGATGTGCCGATCATCGGCGACGTTGCGAATGTGCTGGCGGATTTGCTGGAAGGCCTCAAGGCCGAGAGCAAGCGGCCCGATCTCAAGCCGTGGTGGTCGCAGATCGCGACCTGGCGCGCGCGCAATTCATTGGCGTTCAAGAAGAGCGACGATGTGATCCTGCCGCAATATGCGATCCAGCGCCTGTTCGAGGCGACCAAGAACCGTGACACCTACATCACCACGGAAGTCGGCCAGCATCAGATGTGGGCCGCGCAGTTCTACGGCTTCGAGCAGCCCAACCGCTGGATGACCTCCGGTGGTCTGGGAACGATGGGCTACGGCTTCCCGTCCGCGATCGGCGTTCAGGTCGCGCATCCGAAGAGCCTCGTCATCGACATCGCGGGCGACGCCTCGATCCAGATGATGCTGCAGGAACTCTCAACGGCGGTTCAGTTCGACCTGCCGGTGAAGATTTTCATTCTGAACAACCAGTACATGGGCATGGTACGCCAGTGGCAGCAGCTGCTGCACGGCAACCGCCTGTCGCATTCCTATTCGGAAGCGTTGCCGGATTTCGTCAAGCTCGCGGAAGCCTATGGCGGCGTCGGCATGCAGGTGATCAAGCCTGGCGATCTCGACGGTGCGATCGAGGAGATGATCAAGGTCAGAAAGCCGGTGATTTTCGATTGCCGCGTGGCGGCGCTGGAAAACTGTTTCCCGATGATCCCGTCGGGCAAAGCGCATAACGAAATGCTTCTGCCTGCGGAAGCCAACGATGAGACGACCGCGGCGGCGTTCGCCGGCGGCAAAGCTTTGGTTTAAAAGGCTCTGGTGTAATGGCGATGGACAAGCAGACGAACGAACAGCCCGCTTCCGCCTACTTCATGGAAGAGCGGCACGATCCCAACGAGACGCATACGCTCTCCGTGCTGGTGCAGAACGAACCGGGCGTGCTTGCGCGCGTCATCGGCCTGTTCTCGGGGCGCGGTTACAACATCGAAAGCCTGACGGTGTCGGAAACCGAGCAGCACAAGCACATGTCGCGCATCACCATCGTCACCACCGGCACGCCGATGGTGATTCAGCAGATCAAGCATCAGCTCGACCGGATGATTCCGGTTTTCCGTGTGGTGGACATGACGCTGACCGGCCGCTCGATCGAGCGCGAACTGGCGATGGTCAAGGTGAAGGGCAAGGGCGATGCCCGCGTTGAGGCGCTGCGGCTGGCGGATGCTTTCAAGGCCCGCGTGATCGATGCCACGACCGAGAGTTTCGTGTTCGAAATTACCGGCAACAGCGAAAAGATCAGCCAGTTCGTGTCGCTGATGGCGCCGCTTGGCCTCGTCGAGGTGGCGCGCACCGGCGTCGCCGCCATCGCCCGCGGCCCGGACGGCATGTGAGGGGCCGCCCTGCGCTAAAACCCGATTTTACTTCCCCGCAAAATGCATTAGACAACCCGGGAATTTCGAGGGCCGTCCGGCCCTGAGGGGCCCGTTTCGGGCCTGAAAGCCCCACATCCACAAGGAAAGCACCATGCGAGTTTATTACGATCGCGACGCCGATTTGAACCTCATCAAGGGCAAGAAGGTCTGCATCATCGGTTACGGCAGCCAGGGCCACGCCCACGCGCTGAACCTGAAGGATTCCGGCGTCAAGGACGTCGCGATTGCGCTGCGCAAGGGCTCGGCCACCGCCAAGAAGGCCGAAGCCGCGGGCTTCAAGGTGATGGAAGTCGCCGAAGCCGCGAAGTGGGCCGACGTCATGATGATGCTGACGCCCGACGAACTGCAGGCCGACATCTATCGCGAGCATCTACACGACAACATGAAGAAGGGCGCGGCGCTGTTGTTCGCCCACGGCCTCAACGTCCACTTCAACCTGATCGAGCCGCGCGCCGACCTCGACGTGCTGATGGTCGCGCCGAAGGGCCCCGGCCACACCGTGCGCGGCGAATATCAGCGCGGTGGCGGCGTGCCGTGCCTGATCGCGATCCACAAGGATTCCTCGGGCAACGCCCATGACCTCGGCCTGTCCTACGCATCCGCCATCGGCGGCGGCCGCGCGGGCATCATCGAGACCTCGTTCCGCGAAGAAACCGAAACCGATTTGTTCGGCGAGCAGGCCGTGCTCTGCGGCGGCACTGTCGAACTGATCCGCGCCGGCTTCGAGACGCTGGTGGAAGCCGGCTACGCGCCGGAGATGGCTTACTTCGAGTGCCTGCACGAACTGAAGCTGATCGTCGACCTGATCTATGAAGGCGGCATCGCCAATATGAACTACTCGATCTCCAACACCGCCGAGTATGGCGAGTACGTCACCGGCCCGCGCATCGTGACGCCGGAGACCAAGGCAGAGATGAAGCGCGTGCTGCACGACATCCAGTCGGGCAAGTTCGCCCGCGACTGGATGCTGGAGAACAAGGTCAATCAGGCCTCGTTCAAGGCGACCCGCGCGGCCGCCAACAAGCACCAGATCGAGGAAGTCGGCGCCAAGCTGCGCGACATGATGCCCTGGATCAAGAAGGGCGCGCTGGTCGACAAGGCCAAGAACTAAGACGCGACCCGCGTTTATTCCATAAACTCAATGTGAGCGCGCGGTAGCTTGGCTGCCGCGCGCTTTGCATTTTATCCTCCCGCACAAACAGAAAGGGAGGATCGCATGTCTTTGCTCAAATCCGCCGCTCTCGTATCTGCGCTGGCCATTTGTGTGCCCGCCGTGGCGTTGGCCGATCCCTTGGTCCTGACGTCGTCCACCTTCAAGGATGGCGGCATGCTCGCGGTGAAGAACGCCGGGGCCGTCAAGACAAATCCGAATTGCGTCGGCGAAAACATCTCGCCGCCGCTGTCTTGGAACGATCCGCCTGCGGGCACCAAGAGCTTCGCCTTCGTGATCTACGATCCCGATGGCCGCAAGGGGCTCGGTGTCTATCACTGGGTCGCCTACGGCATCGCGCCGGATCGGCGCAGCTTTGCGGAGGGCGAGGTCGGCCAGCCTTCGGATAAGTTCGTCGGCGGCAAGAACTCGGCAGGCTACAACGCTTATATGGGGCCGTGCCCGCCGGCGAAGTCCGGTCTGCATCATTACAATTTCAGCCTGATCGCAACCGATCTCGAGCCCAATGCTCTGCCGCCCGGCCTGACGCGCGACGAGTTGTTTGAAAAGCTCAAAGGCCATGCCACAGGCGTCGGCACCATCGTCGGCCTGTTCGGCCGCTAAGGGCGTTTGATTTGATCCCACAGCCATCGCGCCACGGCTTGCGGCGAACTCGTCGCATTGTTGCCGCTGGCGCGCAGATTGGCCTCGCGCATGGTTGCGATATTGATGGACTCTTTCAGCGGCGCGAGCGCCGCCTTCAGCCGGTCGTCGTCGGCGCGGCCGGGCGACAGCAGGATCACCGCATCGTAGGGCGGAATGGCATGCTTGTTGTCGTCGAGAACGGCGAGATCGTATTTCGCGATCAGGCCGTCGCTGGTGTAGCCCGCGATGACATCGACCTCGCCTGAAGCCACAGCCGGATACATGAAATCGGCCTGCATCTGCCGCTGCTCGCGAAAGTGCAGGCCGTACGTCTTTTGCAGCGCGGCCCATTCCGGCCGCGAGAAGAATTCGTAATCGCCCGCAATCGACATTTGTCCTGAATGAGTGGCGAGGTCGGCGATCGAACGGATGCCGAGTGCGTCGGCCTGTTGTCTCGGCATCGCCAGCGCATAGGCGTTCTCGAAGCCGAGCGTGCCGAACAGGGTGATGCGGTATTTGTCCGCGAGTATCTTTTTCAGCTCCGCCAGCAACTGCCCGCGCGGCGGCGTCGTGGTCTGCTTCAGCTGGTTCAGCCAGAGCGTGCCGGAATAATCGACATAGGCATCGATGTCGTCCGAAGCGAGCGCCTCGAAGATCACATTGGAGCCGAGGCCAGCGCGCGTGGAGGCGGACAGCCCGGCTGCATCGAGCCGCTGCGTCAACAGCGAGGCCAGTACGTATTGCTCGGTGAATGTCTTGGCGCCTACGACAATGCTGGTCTTGCCGCGCATCATGGCGGGCATCAGCGTGGCCGCAGCCAGCGCGACAAGGCCGAGTCCTCCAAGAATCACGCGCCAGCGGCGTTGTCGCGTCATTCCGCTTTCGATCAGGGCCAGCAACTGGTCCACCGCGATGGCGAGCAGCGCGGCGGCGGCACACCCGAACAGCACGAATACCCAGTTCTGCGTCTGCAGGCCCGCGAAGATGTAGTTGCCGAGGCTGGTCTGCCCGATCGGCGTTGACAGCGTGGCGGTGCCGATCACCCAGACAGCGGCTGTGCGGATGCCGGCCATGATGACCGGCAGCGCCAGCGGCAGTTCGACCATCCGCAGCTTTTGTCCCGGCGTCATGCCGACGCCGTCGGCAGCCTCGACAATGGCCGGGTCGATGCCCTGCAGGCCGATGAGCGTGTTGCGCAGCACAGGCAGCACGCTGTAGAGCGCCAGCGCCAGCACGGCGGGTAGGAAGCCGAATGCCGAGAACTCGAAGCCGAACCATTGTAGTGAGAGTTGCGCCAGCGCCAGCAGTAGCGGATAGAACAGCGCGAGCAGCGCCAGCCCCGGCACGGTCTGCACGATGCTGGCGAACGCAAGGAGCGTGTTGCGCATCACGGGCCGCCGCCGCGCCATCAGCGCCAGCGGCAGGCTTACGGCGAGTCCGATCGCAAGTGCGGTCAGGCTGACTTGGACATGATTGCCGAGGTAATCGGGCAGGCGGGTCCACGCCTCGTGCCAGCGCGGGTCGAACGTCATGACGACGTGCCGGACAGCAGGGATTGCAACTGCGCGGCCTGGCGGCGTGGCGTGCGCAGCAGGTCGCGCACATAATTGTCCTCGGATCGCTCAAGCTCGGCCGCGTTGCCCTGCGCGACGATCTTGCCGGGCTGCATGACGGCGACGCGGTCCGCGAGCAGCAGGGCTTCGGCCATGTCGTGCGTGATCATCACCGTGGTGAGACCGAGTTTCTCGTGCAGCGATTTGTAGTCGGTGCCGAGCGCGTCGCGGGTGATGGGGTCGAGCGCGCCGAACGGCTCGTCCATCAGGACAATTTTCGGGTTGGCCGCGAGCGCTCGGGCGAGGCCGACGCGCTGGCGCTGGCCGCCGGACAGCTCAATCGGCCTACGGTCGCGATATTGCGCAGGGTCGAGTTGCACCATGTCCATCAGCTCATCCACGCGCCCGGCGATTTGCGCGGCGGGACGATCGAGCAGTCTCGGCGTGATGCCGATATTCTGCGCGACGCTCATGTGCGGAAACAGCGCCGCGCTCTGGAAGACATAGCCGATGCGCCGCCGCAGCGTGATCGGGTCAGCGGCTTGTGTGTTCTCTCCATGAATGGCGATGGTGCCTGCGTCCGGGTCGATCAGGCGATTGGCCATCCGCAACAGCGTCGTCTTGCCCGATCCCGAGCCGCCGACGATGGCGAGGAATTCACCCTCGGCGATTTGCAGCGATACGCCATCCACCGCGCGGACATTCCCGAAATCTTTCGTCACATGGTCGAAGGTGATGGCAGGCGTGCTCATGTGTACAATCGTTAACATGATGAGGCATTAAAAGCGATGCTGGCGGACCTTCCGGGGTTCTGTAGCGTTAGCCCGCAGCACGGAGCATGCGATGGCCAAGAAGAGCAGCAAGAAGAACGGCAAGGCGTCAAAGGCCGATCTGTCGCGTTATGTCGATCCCTTCAGGGTCGATGGCACCAAAGAGTTTCATCTTCATTCGCACAAGACCGATGAACGCAGCGGCCTCGACAAGGATGAGGCGAAAGATCTGCTCGCGGCCAACAACAAGCGGCTGCGCGATCTTCAGGAGAAACTTTACGCGCATGATCGCTGGTCGGTGCTGCTGATTTTTCAGGGCATGGATGCGGCGGGCAAGGACAGCGCCATCGAGCATGTGATGTCGGGCGTCAATCCGCAGGGCTGCCAGGTGTTCTCGTTCAAGCAGCCTTCGCCCAAGGAACTCGACCACGACTTCATGTGGCGCAATCTCATCGCGCTGCCTGAGCGCGGGCGCATCGGCATCTTCAATCGCTCTTACTATGAAGAGTTGCTAGTGGTGCGGGTGCATCCCGAGATCTTGGCGAAAGAAAAAATTCCCTCGAAGCTTGTGACGAAAAACATCTGGCGCGAGCGGTTCGAGGATATTTCTGCGATTGAGAAATATCTCGCACGCAACGGCACGGTGATCCTGAAATTCTTTCTCAACGTCTCCAAGGATGAGCAGCGCCAGCGATTCCTCGACCGGCTTGACCAGCCGGAAAAGAACTGGAAGTTCTCGGCGGCGGATCTGGCCGAGCGCGGATTATGGGACAAGTATCAGGCCGCCTATCAGGACCTGGTGCGCCATACCTCGACGCAGCATGCGCCATGGTTCGTGGTGCCGGCGGATCACAAATGGTTCGCGCGCCTGGTCATCAGTTCGGCGATTGTCGATGCGATGGAGAAGCTCAATCTGGCCTTTCCCGCCAAGCCCGAAGCTTCGCCCGCGGAATTGAAGAAGGCGAAGGAGCAGCTGGAGAAGGAGGGCCGGGGCCGTCCGGCGGTATCGCGGCGGACAGCGGCCAAAAAAGCCAGGTCGGCGCCTCGGATCGCAGGCCAAAAGCGACAGGATCACTGACCGTTTTTTGGCGTTGCAGCGGCGGTCAAATCGTCTAAAACAGCAAGGAGATGGCGGTTTCAACCAAGCCTCAACGGTTTGGGCGGATCATGCGCCGGAAGCAATCAAGGCGATCGATGTCGAGCGGGACAACCAATGCAGCACAGGGAAGGGTGGCTTTCGCCGCCGGTCTCAACGTGCGCCCGGCTGCTGCTCTGAAGGTCCGCGCCTCGCTCCACCGTTCGCTTCTTGGCGGGCTCCTGCTTCTTATCCGCCCCTGAGGGCCGTCTGGGCATGTTGCCTGGGCACTCAGGGGACCGTGACGAAGCCTCGAACCCCCATTCGCGCCTCTCTGTTTCGACCGGACCGGCGCCCCTGACCAAAGGAATAATTTCATGACCAGCCCCACCACGTCCGGCAAGGACCGCGTCGTTATTTTCGACACCACCTTGCGCGACGGCGAACAATGCCCCGGCGCCACCATGACCCATGAGGAGAAGCTGGAGGTCGCCGAGATGCTCGATGCCATGGGCGTCGACATCATCGAGGCCGGCTTCCCGATTGCCTCGGTCGGCGACTTCGAGGCGGTGGCCGAGATCGCGAAGCAGACCAAGAACGCGGTGATCGCGGGCCTCGCCCGCGCCATTCCGGGCGACATCGCGCGCGCGGGCGAAGCGGTGCGCCATGCCAAGCGCGGCCGCATCCATACTTTTGTGTCGACCTCGCCGATCCATCTGGCGCACCAGATGCGCAAGAGCGAGGAAGACGTGCTCGACATCATCACCGCGACGGTGACGCAGGCGCGCAACCTGGTGGACGATGTCGAATGGTCGGCGATGGATTCGACCCGCACGCCGATCGAGTATCTGTGCCGCTGCGTCGAGACCGCGATCAAGGCGGGCGCGACCACGATCAATTTGCCCGACACCGTGGGCTACGCGGTGCCGGACGAATATCGCCGCATGTTCAAGACCATTCGCGAGCGGGTGCCGAACGCGGACAAGGCCGTGTTCTCGGTGCATTGCCATGACGATCTGGGCCTCGCGGTCGCGAACTCGCTGGCGGGCGTCGAGGGCGGCGCACGGCAGATCGAATGCACCATCAATGGCATCGGCGAGCGGGCGGGCAACGCCGCGCTGGAAGAAGTCGTGATGGCGATCAAGACCCGCGGCGACGTGATGCCTTATTGGTGCGATGTGGAATCCACCGCACTGACCCGCGCCTCGAAGGTGGTGTCGGCGGCGACTTCGTTCCCGGTGCAGTACAACAAGGCCATCGTCGGCCGGAACGCCTTCGCGCATGAGAGCGGCATCCATCAGGACGGCGTTCTGAAGAATGCCCAGACCTACGAGATCATGACGCCGGAAAGCGTCGGCGTGAAACAGACCTCGCTGGTGATGGGCAAGCATTCCGGCCGCCACGCCTTCCAGCACAAGCTCAAGGAACTGGGCTACGAGCTGGCCGACAACCAGTTGCAGGATGCCTTCGTGCGCTTCAAGGCGCTCGCCGACCGCAAGAAGGACATCTACGACGAGGACATCGAGGCCTTGGTCGATCAGGAACTGGCGCAGTCGCACGACCGTCTGCGTCTCGTCTCGCTGACGGTGATCGCGGGCACCAATGGCCCGCAGCGCGCCACCATGAAGGTCGAGGTCGAAGGCAAGGTGCGGATCGACGAGGCCGAGGGCAACGGCCCGGTGGATGCGGTGTTCAACGCCGTCAAGGCGCTGGTACCGCACGAGGCCAAGCTGGAATTGTATCAGGTCCACGCCGTCACGGCTGGAACCGATGCGCAGGCGGAAGTGTCCGTTAGGCTGTCCCAGGACGGCCGCTCGGTCACGGCGCGTAGCTCGGACCCCGATACTTTGGTTGCGTCTGCGAAGGCCTATCTCAGCGCCCTCAACAAGATTATATCGCGCCGCCAGCGTGAGGTACCGGCAGCTGCGGCAAGCTGACACACCTCGTTCATGAAATGCGAAAAGCGGCGTCTGACGCCGCTTTTTTTATTTTTATATCGTGCTTCCTTCCTGCGAAGGATCAATATGCTTGACCGTTTTGATCTGCAATGGTCGGGTGCGATCCGCTCGCGATCCAAAAAGCCGTCAAGATTTGTATGGGCCTGGGAGGAAATACGCCTATGAGGAAGATTGTTATCGCTGCAGCTTCGATTGCCGCTGCTTTCATGGTTGGGCCGGTCAACGCGCAGACGCCGCCGATCGTCATCAAGTTCAGCCATGTCGTCGCTCCCCAGACCCCGAAGGGCAAGGGCGCCGACAAATTTAAGGAACTTGCCGAGAAATACACCAACGGCAAGGTCAAGGTCGAAGTCTACCCGAACTCGCAGCTCTACAAGGACAAGGAAGAAGTCGAGGCGCTGCAGCTCGGCGCGGTGCAGATGCTGGCGCCTTCGCTGGCAAAGTTCGGCCCACTGGGCGTGAAGGAATTCGAAGTCTTCGATATTCCCTACATCATGCCGGACAAGGCCGCGCTCAATCGCGTCACCCACGGCAAGGTTGGCAAGATGCTGCTCGCCAAGCTTGAGCCGAAGGGCATCAAGGGCCTCGCTTACTGGGACAACGGCTTCAAGATCATGAGCGCCAACAAGCCGCTCCACAAGCCGGAGGATTTCCGCGGCCTGAAGATGCGCATTCAGTCGTCGAAGGTGATTGAAGCGCAGATGCGCGCGCTGGGTGCGATCCCGCAGGTGATGGCGTTCTCGGAAGTCTATCAGGCGCTGCAGACCGGCGTGGTCGACGGCACGGAAAACCCGCCGTCCAACATGTACACCCAGAAGATGAACGAGGTGCAGAAGCACGCCACGCTCTCGAACCACGGCTATCTCGGCTACGCCGTGATCGTGAACAAGAAATTCTGGGACGGGCTGCCGGCGGATGTCCGCGGCCAGCTTGAGAAGGCTATGGCGGACGCCACCACCTACGCCAACGACATCGCCCAGAAGGAAAACGACGATGCGCTGGCGGCAATGCAGAAGGCCGGTACCACCACCTTCTACAAGCTGACGCCGGAAGAGACGGCTGCCTGGAAGAAGGCGCTCGATCCGGTTGCGGACGAAGTCGGCAACCGTGTCGGCAAGGAGCTGATCGCTGAGTTCCGCAAGGAAGCGGCCGCATCTGCAAAATGATGTGAAAAGCAAAACGGCCCGGCGGTAATCCGGGCCGTTTTGGCTTGCTGGCGAACGCCAGATTATTCAGATTATATCGTATTGGGGGTAACTGGCGTAAGCCGGGTCCTTCGTCATCGGTACCGGGGGGATGCCGTGAGATTGTTTTTGCGAATCCTCGACCGGCTCGAGGAAATTCTCATCGCCTTTCTGATCGGCGGAGCGACCTTTATCGTTTTTCTAGCGGTCTTGCATCGCTATGGGTCGGGCGTCTCTTTCCTTTATCCGTATCTGCATCAGATCCACATGTCCTGGGCGCAGGAATTGTGCATCTACATGTTCGTGTGGATGGCGAAGTTCGGCGCGGCCTACGGTGTGCGCACCGGCATCCACGTCGGCGTCGACGTGCTGGTGCTGAAGCTGCCGCCGAAATCGCGTAAGGCCACGATCCTGTTCGGGCTGATGTGCGGCGCTTTTTTCACCGGCGTGGTCGGCACTATGGGCGCGAAGTTCGTCTATGGCCTTAGCCTGACGGACCAGACGACGCCGGATCTCGAATGGCCGAGCTGGATCGTCTATCTGTGCGTGCCGCTCGGCTCCTATCTGATGTGCTTCCGTTTCCTGCAGGTGGCTTTCGCCTATTGGCGCACCGGCGAGCTGCCGCATCACGATCATTCGCACGTGGAAGGAATCGAAGTCGATAGTGCGATTGGCCCGACGCCGGAGGGCCAGCGATGAGCACGCTTTTCATTTTCATGCTGCTCATCGCTCTGATGCTGACCGGCATGCCGATCTCGATCGCGCTCGGTCTCACGGTGCTGACGTTCCTGTTCACGATGACGCAGGTGCCGATCGAGTCGGTGGCGCTGAAGCTGTTCACCGGCATCGAGAATTTCGAGATCATGGCGATCCCGTTCTTCATTCTCGCCGGCAATTTCCTGACCCACGGCGGCGTTGCGAGACGCATGATCAAATTTGCCACCTCGATGGTCGGGCACTGGTATGGCGGCCTTGGCCTCGCGGGCGTGATGGCGTGCGCGCTGTTCGCGGCAATCTCCGGGTCGTCGCCGGCGACCGTGATCGCCATCGGCTCGATCCTGCTGCCGGCGATGGTGGAGCAGGGCTATCCGAAGCGTTTCGGCGCGGGCGTCATCACCACGTCGGGCGCGCTTGGCATCCTGATCCCGCCGTCGATCGTGATGGTGATCTATTCGGTGGCGACCGGCGGCAGCGTCGCGCTCGGCCCGAACGGAGAGCGGGTGCTGTCGGCGTCGGTCGGGCAGTTGTTCATCGCGGGCGTCATTCCCGGCCTCATGCTGGCGACCCTGCTCGGCGTGACCACGTTCTACCGCGCCTGGAAGAATGATTACCCGCGCATGCCGCGCGCGGGCTGGGCCGAGCGCATCAGGACGTTCCGCGAATGTATCTGGGGCCTTCTGCTCATCGTCATCGTGCTCGGCGGCATCTATGCCGGGTGGTTCACGCCGACCGAAGCGGCGGCGATGAGCGCGGTCTATGCCTTCATCATCGCGGTGTTCGTCTACAAGGACATGACGCTGAAGGACGTGCCGCGCGTGCTGCTCGGCTCGGCCAACATGAGCGCGATGATCCTCTACATCATCACCAACGCGGTGCTCTTCTCGTTCCTGATGACGAGCGAGCAGATCCCGCAGCAGTTGACGTCATGGATCATCGGCAACGGCGTGAACTGGGTGATGTTCCTGATCTTCGTCAACGTGCTGCTGCTCGTTGCGGGCAACGTCATGGAAGCAAGCTCCATCGTTCTCATCACTGCGCCGCTCTTGTTTCCGATCGCGGTGAAACTCGGCATCCATCCGGTGCATCTCGGCATCCTGATGGTGGTGAACATGGAAGTGGGCATGTGCCACCCGCCGGTCGGCCTCAACCTCTATGTCGCATCGGGCATCGCCAAGATGGGCATCACCGAACTGACCATCGCGGTGTGGCCGTGGCTGCTGACGATGCTGATGTTCCTGCTGGCGGTGACGTTCATTCCCGAGATCTCGCTGTGGCTGCCGCGGATGCTCGGGATGCTCTGACGACCGCCGCGAGACTTGCGAATCGTGAAAAGCCGCCGGTTCCGGCGGCTTTTTGCGTTCGATGGTTGCGCGGCGTATTTCAGGGCGCAAACTCCCGGCGTTGCCGGATACGGCAACCGGGCAGGGAGTGCCTGCCTTTGTTTATTCTATTGAAAGTATTGGTAATTTGGTGGGCGATGTAGGGCTCGAACCTACGACCCGCTGATTAAGAGTCAGCTGCTCTACCAACTGAGCTAATCGCCCGGCTCCGACCGGATTGTATGTCCGTGGGAGGCCGTCGTTTAGCAAAGCCCTCCCGCGATGTCCAGCAAAGTGGAGCATGATTTCTTTTGGAAAATCGCGGCTTTTGGCCGGGCTGTAGATGGTGGTTTGCCGAGGGTCCGGCGTCAGGCATTGCGGGCCGTTTGCGTTTTCCGGCTGCCAAAGAGTTCAAACAACGACTGCCAGACGACCTGAGCGGCGGGCGACAGCGAACGGTCCTTTCTCTTGAAGAGCAGGATGTCCCGGCTGGCCAGCGGCCGCGTCAGGGGCCGGGTGGTCAGTGCGGGATGGCTTTTGTAAGGGGCCACCATCTCCGGCATCACGGCGACGCCGAGGCCGGCTTCCACCATGCCCAGCACGGAGCTTGGCTGCGCGAGTTCGAGAACGATGTTGGCTGCAATTTCCAGCCGGGCGAGCGTATCGACAATCTGCTGGCGGCTGCCGGATGTGTTGTTGAGCATCACAAGGCGGCGTCCGCCGAGTTGGGGCCATGCCACTGATTTTTTGCCTGCGAACGCATCATCGCGACGGCAAACGAGAATAAACGGGTCGCTCATCAGCCTGTGGATTTCCAGATCGGCCTCGGGAATGAAGCCGCTGGAAATGCCGAATTCGATCTCGCCGCGCACGGTTTTCTGGATCACCTCCCTCGCGGCGACATCCTCGATGGCGAACGAGACATTGGGCCACTTCGCCGTGCAGTGCTCGATGCATTTCGGCATCAGGCTGCGGGCGATGGATGGCACGCAGGCCATTGCCACCGTGCCACGATGCTGGACGCCGATGTCGCGCAATTCTCGCAGGACCGTATCGAGTTCGTTCAGCAGCCGCGCGCCGGTTGCAACCAGAGTCTCGCCGACGCTGGTGAGACGAACCTGGCGCGTGGTGCGGTCCAGCAGCTTGACGCCGAGTTCGGTCTCGACCTGCCGGATCGCGAGGCTGACAGCGCTTTGCGATGTCCCGATGTCTTCAGCCGCGCGACTGAAGCTGCCGTGCTTGGCGACGGCCAAAAAGACCTTGAGCTGGCGCAATCCGACATTCATTTGAATAACTCATAAATGCATCTGATATTTCAATTTTACATCGAAATGGTCCGCCCCTTCAATGCCGGTCTCAACGAAGCGAGACCTGACATGACCGATACTTTGACGCCAAGTAAATCGCCTCAATCCGCCCGCTCGAACCCGACCGCGTCGCTCCGCATCCTGGGACGGTCGAACTCATTCAACGTCCGCAAGGTGTTGTGGGTTTGCGATGAGATCGGTATTCCCTTTACGCGCGAGGATTACGGACGGGGCTTTATCTCGACCAGCACGCCGGAGTTTCTCCAGCTCAACCTGACTGGCCAGGTACCCGTCGTTATCGACGGTGATCGCGTTATGCGCGAATCCAACACTATCGTCCGTTATCTCGCCGCAAAGCACGGTGCCACCGATCTGTATCCGGAGGACCCCGCCGGCCGGCAGGCGATCGAAGAATGGATGGATTGGGTTGCCTATGACGTGACCCACGCCCTGCGCGGCGCGTTTCTCGGCGGGCAGTTGGGTGAGGCCCCGTACGATCATCCCTGGTACATCCAGCAGGGACAGAAAGAACTCATCCATGTGATGGGTCTGTTGAACAAGCATCTTGCCGAGCACGGCCCTTACGTGATGGGCGAGCGTTTCACCATCGCTGACATTCCTGTCGGCCTTGTTGTCAACCGCTGGTTCAACCTCACGCATCCGGGCCTGAAACGGCCGGATTATCCCGCCGTCGCCGCCTATTACGAACTGATGACGGAGCGTCCGGCATTCCGCAAGCACGGACGCAACGGACTTCCGTGAGCGGCGACGCATCCACCATCAATGATTTGCAAATGAGGAAAGGCAGCCGGACGGCCCGGCTGTTTTGGAAATGAATTCGATAACAAAAAAACACAATCGGGGAGAAAGACCATGGCCATCACACAGGAGGCGGAGGGGGTAACGGCGAAGGCTGCGTCGGTACGCTCGTCCATCAGTGCGCATACTCTGGTTACGACGCTGCTCTGTATTCTGTTCGCGATCATGTATCTGGATCGCGTGAACATCTCGGCGGCGGCGGCGGCCGTGAAAGCTCATTTTTCGCTTTCGAACGCGGAGATGGGGTTCATCTTCAGCGGCTTTTCGTGGGCTTACCTCGCATCGGTGCTCTTCGGCGGCTGGAGTGCCCGGAAGTTCGGTGCCAAATCGACGCTGGTTGTGTGCGTTCTTGTGGTTGGTCTCGGCACAATCGCGACCGGCCTCGCCGGGGGCTTGATAACCCTTTTCATCGCGCGCCTTGTTGTCGGCATGGGTGAGGGGCCTGCATTTCCGGCGGCGACGCAAGCGATGCGAAACTGGTATCCGCCGAGCCGGTTCGGCTACATCCAGGGCATTACGCACAGTGCATCGCGTCTTGGTGCCGCGATTGCGCCGCCGATCGTCGCGGCTCTCATCATCTGGACGGATTGGCGCGTGTCGTTCGTGGCCTGCGGATTTGCCGCGCTCGTCTGGTGTGCCTTCTGGTGGTGGACCTTCCGGGACGATCCGAGAACTCATCCCCGGATCGATCCGCGGCGCCTTGAAGGCATTACCGTTTCGCTGCCGAACCGCCGTGCGAAAACGCCGCTGTGGGTTCTGACAAAGCGGATGTTCCCGGTCACGCTGGTGATGTTCGCCTATGGCTGGACTTACTGGGTGTTCGTGTCGTGGCTGCCGCTTTATTTCGTCAATCAGCACGGCACCAACCTGAAGAATTCGGCTCTTTTGACGAGCGCCTTGTTCTTCGCGGGCCTGATCGGCAACACCGTGGGCGGCGTGGTGTCCGACCGGATCTTGCGCAAGACGGGGCGTAACCGGCTGGCGCGATGCAGCGTCATTGCGGTGTCGCTGCTCGGAGCCGCCGTGTTCATCACGCCCACGATGTTCATCAACGATCTGTATTACGTGGTGCCGTTGCTTGCTGCCGCGATGTTATTCCTGGAGATGACCATTGCGCCGATGTACGCGGTGCCGATGGACATTTCGAAGGATTATGCTGGCCTGGGAAGCGCGTATGTCATCATGGGTGTCGGCATATCCGGTGTGGTGTCGCCCGTTGTCTTCGGCTGGCTGATCGATCGGACCGGCAACTGGAACGTGCCCTTTGCATCCGGCGTGGCGATCCTGCTTGCGGGAGCGGTCGCCGTTGCGCTCCTGCGCCCCGACGTGCCGCTCGTCATTCCGCAATCGAACGACAGCACGCCCCGGTAAGGCGCAGACGAATGCTGATACCTCGTCGCTACAGCCATTTTGTTTATGGCGCCATCCAGTCCGGTCTCACGACGGGTGTCGCCACAGCTGTGGCGACGAGCGGATATGAGTATGAGGCGACGTTCCTGCTGCGCTGGGCTACGGCGTGGGTCACGTCATGGGTGCTGATGATGCCGCTGGTCCTGTTCGTCGCCCCCGTCATTCAGCGCCTCACGTCACTGCTGACGTGCGACAGACCATGATTCATTCGAATACACAAAAATACGCAAAAGGAGACGATCGCGTGATTGATCTTTACTACTGGACCACGCCGAACGGACACAAAATCACGCTCTGTCTGGAGGAGATGCACCTGGCCTATCAACTCCATCCGGTCGAACTCGGAAAGGGCGAACAATTCCGCGACGAATTTCTGGCGATCTCCCCGAACAACAAGATACCTGCCATCGTGGACAGGCGTCCCGTTGACGGCGGCGCTCCGATTGCGATGTTCGAGTCGGGCGCCATTCTGATCTATCTGGCCGAGAAGACCGGCAAGTTTCTGCCGATAGAGGCGCGGAAACGCTTCGATGTCATCCAGTGGCTGATGTGGCAGATGGGCGGGCTCGGGCCGATGGCGGGACAGAACCATCACTTCGCGGGCTACACCGCCGAAAAGATTCAGTACGCGATCGACCGCTACGTGAACGAGACCAATCGCCTCTATGGCGTCTTGAATCATCGGCTGGCGGATCGCGAATATGTCGCCGGCGATTATTCGATTGCCGACATGGCGATCTATCCCTGGATCGTGCCCCACGAGCGGCAAAGCCAGAAGCTCGAGGATTTCCCGCACCTGAAACGCTGGTTCGAGACGATCAGGAATCGGCCCGCTACGATTCGCGCTTACGCTGTCGCCAAGACGGTGAATCCGACCAATGCGCCGACCGTGAATAGTGAAGAGGCCCGGAAAATACTGTTCGGGCAGGTCGCCCGGACATGAGTCGCCGGTCCCGTTGAGGTTAATGCAGCAAAGTAGCCGCCCCGGCTGCGCCAAAATCTGTCCCTGGCTTGGCGTTTTGGGCTAATGGTGCAGCGGACGAAAGCGGGTTCCATTTTAAGGATTCGCGGGAACCCAAATTCGTCCACGAATCCGTGAATTTAGCGCCGTTTAATCTGCATTTAACTAAAACGCTCGTTAATAGGTCTCGACGCGGAGATGTTGGGAATCCTCGTAAATTCGGGGTTGCCGTCATGACAAATCCGCATTTGAATGGCCTATCGGCATGTATGCATCGCATGCATGAGGGGGCCCGGGGGACGTAGTGCATACCACGAGGCAGATGAAATCACGCCCACGCAGGCCGGTAGCTTCGCGCGCGTCTGAGCGCGAACTGCGCTCGCGCAAGGCGATCCGCCAGACCTTCGTCGGCGGCATCCTGCTCGCGGGTGGCGGCCTGTCCTGCCTCTGGATTCTGAACGCGAGCCTCGGCAAGGCAGCCCTTCCCGCCCAATCCATTCCGCCGTTCGATCTCGCGACCACCGTTCCCGCCCCGACTGCCTTTCCGAAACAATACGCCGCCTTGCTCGATGCCACCGCGCCGCTTGGCCCGGCGACGTCTTTCAGCCGTCCGATCGCGTTCGAGGAACGCTGGTCCGGGATTGCGTTCGAGGATCGCTGGGCAGCAGTCGCGCCTGAACCCGCTCCGGCGCAGGCCAAGGTCGATGTCGCTTCGACCGCGACTGTCACGCCGCCTGACGATGTCGCGCAGGACATTGCGGTAGCCATACCGCTGCCGCTGCCGCGCCCCTCCGTCGAGATCGCGAAGAACGGACCCTCGCGCCAGGATGCGGCGCAGGAGAACAGGGACGTCGCACTCGCCGAGCCGGTGAAGCAGCCTTCGATCTTCGAGCGGCTGTTCGGCAAGCTGCGTCCGGCCAACACCACGCTGGCTTACGCCTCGCCGGACGGCGGCATCTTCAGCAACGGTTCGAGCCGCATCGGCGGCCGCTACGATGCCCACACCGCCGTTTACGACATTTCGGCGCGCACCGTTTACATGCCGGACGGCACCAAGCTCGAGGCGCATTCCGGCCTCGGTAGCCGGCTCGACGATCCGCGCTTCGTCAACGAGCGGATGCGCGGCGCGACCCCGCCCGCGACGTATGATCTGAAGCTGCGCGAATCGCTGTTCCACGGCGTCGAGGCGATCCGCCTGACCCCGGTGGACAGCAACGTTTACGGCCGCACTGGGCTTCTCGCCCACACCTACATGCTGGGCCCGAACGGCGACTCCAACGGCTGCGTCTCGTTCAAGAACTACAACGCTTTCCTGCAGGCCTATAAGAAGCAGCAGGTGAAGAAGCTCGTCGTGGTCGCCCACCTCGATACCTGATCCTGCCGATCTCTCCCTTTTGTGATCTGATGACGCGCGTTGCAGCCCTCGCATGCGGTGCGAGGCCTTGCCAAGACCGGGTGATCCGCGCCAAGCACTGATGCGATATATTGCGCTCGCCAGCGCCCGCTGCCGCGCTTTCCGAAAGCATCACGCCCGAATGGAATTCGATTCTCCGCGCGACATCCTGCGCCATCGGCCATTCCAGTTTTTCTTCGTGACGCGAAGCTTTTCCCGCTTCGCGATGCAGATTTCGACGGTCGCGATCGGATGGCAGATCTACGATCTGACCGGCAGCGCGTTTTACCTCGGCCTCGCCGGGCTCACGCAATTCCTGCCCACCGCCATTCTGGTGTTCGTGGCGGGCCATGTCGCCGACCGGTACGACCGCCGCCGCGTGTTGCAGGCCTGCCAGAGCGTGGAATGCCTGGTGGCGGTGGTGCTGGCGCTCGGCAACTTCCTCGGCATCCTCACCGTGCCGTGGATTTTTGCAGCCCTTGCCGTGCTCGGCACCGCGACGGCGTTCGAGAGCCCGGCGACCGCTGCGATCCTTCCGGCGGTGGCGCCGCCCGGCCGTCTGCCGCAGGCCACGGCGCTGTCGACCGGAGGCAACCAGATTGCGATCATCGTGGGGCCCGCGCTCGGCGGCTTCTCCTATGCGATCTCGCCCGGCGTGCCTTACGCGCTCATGACCGTGCTGTGGCTGTTCTCATCGCTGATGACGCGCGGGATTCATCTGGAGCGACCGGCGGTGCCGAAGGAGATGCCGACTCTCGGCGCGCTGTTCGGCGGGGTGAGGTTCGTGCGCGACAACCCAAATATGCTCGGTGTGATCTCGCTCGACCTGTTCGCGGTGCTGCTCGGCGGCGCCACCGCGCTGCTGCCGATCTATGCGCGCGATATTCTGCACACCGGGCCATGGGGTCTCGGCCTGTTGCGGGCAGGGCCTGCGGTCGGCGCGCTGGCGATGACGGTCGTGCTCGCGCATCTGCCGATCAACCGCCGCGCCGGGATGCGGATGTTTCAGGCGGTGATCGCGTTCGGCCTCGCGACCATGGTGTTCGCGCTGTCGAAAGAAATCTGGCTGTCGCTGATCGCGCTCGCGGCGATGGGTGCGGCCGACACCGTCAGCGTGGTGATCCGCTTCTCGCTGGTGCAGCTTGCGACGCCCGACGACATGCGCGGCCGGGTGGGGGCGGTGAACTATCTGTTCGTCAACGCCTCGAACCAGCTGGGTGAGTTCGAGAGCGGCATGGTGGCGGCGTTCCTCGGCGCGGTCCCGGCGGCGCTGCTCGGCGGCATCGGCACCGTCCTGATCGCGCTGATCTGGATGCGGCTGTTTCCGGCGCTGCGCCGAGTCGAGCGATTGGAATGAAGTCGTCTTGACCGCTTGCGGCGGCGCCTGAACAATCGCTGTCAAAATGATCGGGGTGCCGCGATGCCGGGCTTTACGTTCCAGTCGACCAAGTCGCTTTTGATGGAGCCGGGCGCGTCCGCGCGCATCGGCGAACTGGTCAAGACGCTCGGTTGCCGCTCGGTGCTGCTGGTGACCGATCCCGGCGTGATGAAGGCGGGCCTGCTGCAGGCCGGGTTGAAAGGGCTGGCGGACGCGGGCATCGCGGTCACGGTGTTTTCCGAGGTCGAGGCCGATCCTCCGGTGCATGTCATCGAACGCGCCGTTGCGATGGCGCGCGCCGCCAAGGCCGATGGCATCGTCGCCATCGGCGGCGGCAGTTCGATGGATGTGGCGAAGCTCGTGGCGCTGCTGGCGCAGGGCGATGAGAAACTCGCGGACATCTACGGCGTCGGCATGGTGAAGGGCAAACGCCTGCCGCTCATTCTGGCGCCGACCACGGCGGGCACTGGCTCGGAGGTGACGCCGATCTCGATTGTCACCACTGGCGAGAACGAGAAAAAGGGTGTCGTCTCTCCGGTGCTGCTGCCGGATTGGGCAGTGCTCGATGCGGAGTTGACGCTCGGTCTGCCGACGCATGTCACTGCCGCGACCGGCATCGACGCGATGGTTCACGCCATCGAGGCCTACACCAGCAAGCGGCTGAAGAATCCGATGTCGGATGCGCTGGCGCGCGAGGCGTTGCGGCTGCTCGGCGGCAACATTCGAACCGTCTGCCGCGACGGCGGGAATATCGAGGCGCGGCACAACATGCTGTTCGGTTCGATGCTGGCGGGCATGGCATTTGCGAACGCGCCGGTCGCCGCCGTGCATGCGCTGGCCTATCCGGTCGGCGCGCGCTTCCACGTCGCGCACGGCCTGTCGAACTCGCTGGTGCTGCCGCAGGTGTTGAAGTTCAATGCGCCAGAGGCCGAGGCGCATTACGCCGAGATCGCCGATATTTTGGTGCCGGGCAAAGGCGCGGCTGCGTTAATCGGATGGCTTGCGGAATTGCCTGTCGCGCTTGGCCTGCCGACCCGGCTGCGCGATGTCGGCATCACGGAATCCGACCTCGATGCGCTGGCGGAAGATGCGATGAAGCAGACGCGGCTTCTCATCAACAATCCGCGTGAGATGACGCAGGCCGACGCGCTTGGCATCTATCGTGCGGCGCTGTGATGTGGCAAGGATTGCGCGTTCCCGGCGTGAGACGTGATGGACACCATTATCCTGCAATTCGGCGATGACGAAACGCCCGCGCGCGCAGCGGTGGGCGAATTTTCCATGCCGCCGCTCGATGAAGCGGCTCATCTCGGGCTTGCGTTCTTCGACGTCGCCCGCGCGCGCGGCGATCATCCGACGATTGTGACGGAGAAGGGCACCTTCACCTATGGCTGGCTGCTGCGCGCCGCCGAGAGCGTGCGCCGCTATCTGTGCAGCCACCCCGATTTTGCGCCGGGCGCGCGCGTTGCGCTGAAGCTCGCCAATTCGCCGGAATACGTTGCGGCTTATTACGGCACGCTGCTCGCGGATGGCGTGGTGGTGCCGCTGCCGGTGGCGTTGGAGCCGATGCGCCTGAAGCAGATCGAGGAGGCGTGCAATCCCGGCATCCTGATCGCGCCAAAAAACATCGCGGGTGAAGCAGCTGCCACGGTGATGCTGGTCGCGGAATCCGCAAACGAGATTCAACGCCCGACACCCAAGCGCGGGCGTGATGATCTGGCGATGCTGCTGTTCACCTCAGGCTCGACAGGTTTGCCGAAGGGCGTGATGCTGAGCCACGGCAACATTCTCTCCAACGCGCAATCGATCCTGCACGATCTCCCCATTACAGCGGACGAGCGTGCGCTGGTGCTGCTGCCGTTCTGTCATGCGTTCGGCAATTCGATTTTGCAGACGCATATGCTGGCGGGCGCGACCATGGTGTTCGCGGGCGCGCTGATGTTTCCGGCAACGATCCCGCAGGCCATCGCCAAGTTCGAGGCCACGAGCTTCTCGGGTGTGCCGGAAGTGTACGGCATGCTGATGAAGTACGGGCGGCTCGGTGAGCAGGCCATGCCGCGCCTGCGCTACATGTCGGTCGCGGGCGGCGGATTGCGCCACGATCTTTCAGTCCGGATGGCGGAGCTAATCGCGCCCGCCGATTTTTACGTGATGTACGGCCAGTCGGAAGCGACTGCGCGGCTCGCGGTGCTGCCACCGGATCAGCTCAAAGTGCGCGAAGGCTCCATCGGCAGGGCGCTTGCTGGTGTTGAGCTTGCGGTGCTGGATGAATCCAACAAGGTCTTGCCGCAGGGCGAGGCCGGGATGCTGTGCGCGCGCGGACCGAATGTGATGCTCGGCTACTGGCAGGATGACGCGGCGAGCGCCGAGGCATTGAGCGGCGGCTGGCTGCGCACCGGCGATCTCGCCCGTTCTGACGCCGACGGCTATTTCTACATCGCGGGCCGGGCGAACCTGCTCGTCAAGGTGCAGGGCTATCGCGTTCATCCCGCCGAAATCGAAAGCGTGGTGGAGGCGGCGTTTCCGGGCGTCCGCGCCGTGGCGGTGCCGATGCAGCACGCAGGCGAGACGAGATTTGCGCTGTTCGTGGCGCCGCAGGGCGGGGTGGTCGATCTCGCGGCTCTCCGCGCGGTGTGCCAGCGCGAATTGCCGTCCTATAAAATTCCCGTGCATGTCGAGATTCTGGAAGAGCTGCCGCTGACATCGGGCTACAAGGTGGACCGGGCGGCGCTGACCCGGCGTCTGCCGGGCGGCTGACGCGGTACTTTTTCCTGAAATTGGGCTATGAGAGGCCTCGCGCAACGGCGCGGGCACTGAATTGGAGATCGCGTGAAGATGATGCCGGAGCGGACACAGGTCGAGGCCGATATTCTGACGTTCGTGGCGTCGCGCTGCCCGAATTATTCCGGCCTCGCGCTCGACACCGATCTGCTCGAGCAGGGGCTTCTGGATTCGCTGCTGCTGATCGATGTGATTTTTCAAATCGAGGAGCGGTACGGCATCAAGCTCGGCGGCGAGCATGTCGGCCCTGCGCATTTCCGTTCGCCCGCCGCGATCGTCGATCTGGTGATGAGCCAGACCGCGTCGGCGCAGGTGTAAGGATCGCGCGGCGATGAAATGGCCCCTCGTCAGCCGCAAGCTGTCGAACGCGGAAATCCCGCTCTACAACCGCTATTATTTGCACGCGCCGAAGGCGAGCCATGTCGATCCGGTGATCGTCATGGGCACCGAATTCGAGGCCGATGCGCTGCTGGCGTTTCTGCAGGAGAAGAATCGTGCGGGCGGCACCATTCTCACCACCGCCCATGCGCTGATCCGCGCCGCCGGCCTCGCGCTCGCGCAGTACCCTGAAATGAATACCCGTGTGGTCGGGCGCAGTATCCGCCGCTTCCGCACCATCAGCATCCGCATGGGATTTTTCCATCGCAAGGCCAATGAAATCGACCTGCTGCTGATTTCCTCGGTGGACAAGAAAAGCATCGAGGAGATCGCCGCCGAAGTCTGGCGGCGCTTGCTGGAAGCCGCGCGCGGCAGCGGCGCGCGTGACCGCGATCTGGCGCGGATGCGCAAGGTGCCCGCGTTCTGGTTTCGCCAGATGATGCGCTTCTACGGATTCCTCGACCGCCACTTCCATCTGCCTGCGGTGAGCCGCCTCGACGAATTGCGCGGCGGCAGCACCATGGTCAATGACCTGTCGCACGCCGGTTCGCCGCCAATGCGCAGCTACAAGCCGAGCCGTTTCGCCGACGGCAGCGACTCGATCAACCTGACGCTGGGGCCGGTGGAAAAGAAACTGGTGATGCGCGACGGCGCGCCGGTCGAAATTCGCGTGATGCCGCTTTTCATGCGCGCCGATCACCGTCTCGCGGATGCCTACCAGATCGGGCGTTTTCTCGCCGCCATGCGCGAGACGCTGCAGAACCCCGAGCGGCTCGCGGTGTCGCCCGATGCTTAGTAGATGCTGATTCAGTAAAGGCCTGGCACCACGCGCGCGGTGCGCTGCATGTAGCTGCGGTATTCGTCGCCGAACGTCTCTATCATCATCTGCTCCTCGCGTCCGACGCGCATGAAGAACAGGATGCCGAAGCCGATCAGGCCGGCCGGTCCCGCGATCCAGTTCGGCAGCAGGAACGCCTGCGCCAGCGCCCACAACCAGAACGCCGCGTACATGGGATGGCGGACGCTGTTGTAGACGCCCTGCGTGACGAGGCGGTGCTGGTCGCGCACTTCGAGCGTCACCGACCAGTTGCGCCCAAGATCCTTGTGGGTGCGGTAGAACATCCACAGCGCCACCGCGAAAATGAGACCGCCGATCACGACCTGAGCCGGGTGAAGGGAATAATCCGCGAAGCGGAAGGCGTGGCCGAACACGTAGAGCGCGGGCAAAATGCCGAGCCCGGTGGTGGAGGCGCTGAGCAGCAGCTTTTCGCGCAGGCCCGAGGCGCGGCGGACCTTGGCGGTGCGCCTTGAGCGGCGGTCGTGCGGCAGGCGGATGACGAACCACCCCACCACGCCGATGGCCCAGATGATCTTGCTCGCCAGAAGAAGCACGGTTGTCCTGTCGGTTCAAAAAGGGTGCGGCCGCCGAAGCGAAACCGGGGCTCTATCCCATACCCCGGCAGGGAAAGCCACCGCGGAGCGTTACCGGATCGTCGTACGGCCCGGCAATTCGGTTCCCAAGTGAGCGAATTATGCAACACGCCTTGTCGATAACGGAGGTTGCTGGGTGGAACATCCGGGGGCGGCTTGATTTCCGCCTGTCGGCTCATTTAAGTGCCGCCGGGAACAACTTTTTTCACGATGGTGGATAATGCGCACGTTCTGGTTGGGGATTGTTTTTGCAGTCGGACTGATTTTCGCTCCGGTGGGCGCTCAGGCGGCGCCGGGCCATGTCTATTTGCTCAAGGGGCTGGCGAATGTGTTCTCGGCCGGTCTTGATAATTACGCCGCCGAGCTCACCCGCCGCCACATTCCGGTGACGGTCGCCAATCACAGCGAGGCGGCAGGTCTCGCGATGGAGGCCGCGCAGCTCTACAAGGCGGGCAGGGGCCCGATCGTGATCGTCGGCCATTCGCTCGGCGGTCAGGCCTCGACCCAGATGGCGGAGATCATGCAGCGGCAGGGCGCCAAGGTGGCGCTGATCGTCAATTACGGCCCGCCCGGCACGCAGGTGATCCCGGCCAATGTCGGCCGCGTGGTGAATTACTACACCACCGTGGGCGGTCTCGCGGTCCGTGGCCCCCGGTCCCGTGCGTCGATCACCAACATCGATCTGGCCAACGATCCGAACATCAACCATTTCAACATGGACAAGTCGCCCCGGCTCGAGGCGAAGACGATGGGGCAGATCCTGGCGGCGCTGCGCGGCGGTCATCACCGTGCGCCGAAGGTTGCTGGCGGAGCGCATCAGCATTCCGCGTCGGCCACGCCCGCTCACTAAGTTCTGTCCAATACGAATATCCGCGCGGTGCTCTGAGCCCGCGCGGATTTTTTATGCTTCGCCGATCGAGTGGCGGCGATGGCGGTCGGTCTCCTCGGCATAGCGGCGCAGCGCGTGCGCTTCCGTCAGGACGCCGATGACGCGGCGGGTGTCGGCCTTGTCGACCACCGCAAGCGATTCCGCTTCGGCGCGGTCGAACGCCGCCACCGCATCCTGCACGTTCATCTCGGGCAACAGCGAGAAGCCGTGATAGCGGATGATGTCGCCGACCGTCTCTGCCGGCGCGTCGTCGGGCGGCGCATGGGCGTCGGCGACAAAAGCGATGCCCGCGTATTTCTGCTCGGCATCCACCGCAATCACCTGCGTCTTCGAGCCGAGCGGATAGCGCTGGCGGAAAGTGCCGATCGGCATGTCCGCGGGAACGGTGGCGACGTCGCCGCGCATCATGCTGGCGACGGTGAGATCGCGAATCCAGCCGATGTCGGCGGCGCTGCGGATGGTCTCGCCGCGCAGATGGAAGCGCCACGTCGCGAAGGAGTAGCCGAACATCTCGCGGGTAACCTGCGTCGAGACGATGACGGCGATCAGCACCGCCGTCGTCAGCCACAGGTTGCCGGTGGTTTCCAGTGCGATGAAGGTCATGGTCAGCGGCCCGCCGATCACGGCGGCCGAAAGCGCGCCCATGCCGATCACGGCGTAAACGCTGATATCGAGATGCAGGCCCGGCACCAGCGTGTTCATCGTGGCCGCGAACAAATGGCCGCCAAGCGCGCCGGTCAGCAGCGATGAGAAGAACAGGCCGCCGCGAAAGCCCGAGCCGAGCGAGATCACCGAGGCCAGGATTTTCAGCGCGAACATGAAGGCGACGGTCAGAACCGGAAGCGTGACCACGTCGGTCGTATGCAGCGCGCCATGGCCGGAGGACATGACCTGCGGGGTTTTCAGCGCGAACAAACCCACCATCAGGCCGCCGATGGCGAGACGCAGCGGCACCCACAGCCGCGAGCGGGCCATCACCGTGTCCCAGATCGCAACCGCGCGCATCACTGCGATGCCCGCCAGCGCACAGAGAAGGCCGACCGCCACGGCGATCGCGATGTCCTCGCTGGTGACGGTGCCGACCTTGCTGAGGATGATGCCGGGAATAGTGGGCGCGAAATGGTGAGCCACGGCATAGCCGGTGATGGCGGCGACGCCGATCGGGGCGAGGCTTGCCGGCGTGTAGCCGCTGATGATGAGTTCGAACCCGTAAAACGCGCCCGCCAGCGGCGCGCCGAATGCGCCGGCGATGGCGGCGGCGGAACCGCAGCCCACCAGAATGCGCTGGTCGGAACGGCGCAGGTGAAACGCCCGTCCGAGCACCGAAGCGACGCCGCTTGAAATCTGGGTGTAACCGGCTTCGGTGCCGACCGAGGCGCCGACGCCGCTCGACCAGATCGTTTGCAAAGCGACGATGATGCTGCCGCGGAACGACATCTTGCCGCCATGCAGCGCATTGGCCTCGATGGGATCGACTTCGCGGCCGGGCCGCCAGCGATGCAGGATCAGGAGCGACAGACCGAACAGGAGGCCGCCAATGGTGGGCACGAGTACCGCGCGCATCGGGTCCAGCGTTGCCTGCGACGACAGCCGTTCGCCATGAGGAATGTTGAACAGGACTTCGTGCAGCAGGCCGACGGCGTGACTCATCAGCGCGACGAACAGGCCGCTGAGTGCGCCGACGATTGCGGCGAGAACGATCAGGCTGGATTCACGCGCGCGGACCAGTGCGCGCAGGCGGCGCGGCGCTTCCAGATACAATTTCGAGGAGGATGCCGTCATGGTTCAACGCAAACGTCGCCCGGCGCCGTGCCGGACTTTTGCGTTCTCTACAGCAACGAAAACCGCATGGGAATTGAATTGGGAAATGGAAATGACCGCCGGCTGGCGGTCATTTCAGAAACAGGAATAAACGCGCATTTTGCCCGGCCATGCGGGGGCTTGCGGATCAATATGCGCAACGGGCCCGAGCCGGTCTTATCGCCAGTCGCGCAGCTCGTTCCAGCGCGGACGCCGGCGCGGCGGCGGGCGGTTGATCAGGAGCGCAAGCGCGAACCCCGCGGCACCTGCTGCAAGCAGAGCGCCGAGCGGCTGGTGCCGGATGGTGGACGCGAGCGCGCGGTTGCCCTGCCGGTAATATTGCCCGGCGGTGTCGATGGCCTGCGAGGCGAGGCCGGACGCAGCATCGCCGAGATTGTCCGCAGCGTCAGCGGCGGCATCCTTGGCCTGTCCGTAAGTCCGCTGCACGGTGCCGGTGGCCTCGCGCGCATGGCCCTTGGCCTGCGTGGCTGCATCGCCGGTCAGCCGTCCGTAGGCCGCTTCGGCCCTGCCCGCGACCGAGTTGGCCACGCCTTCCACACGCTTCTCGTCCATGATGCTCTCGCTCCCTTGTTTGCAGCGCCAACGGGCGGAGGCCATGCAGGTTCCGGCTGTCCCGCCGGAACATACTTTGGCGCCGGGCATTGCCAATGACGCCGCACGAACGGAATTACAGGCACCAGAGGAGAGCGCGATGGACGACAAATTCGATCCGGCCCCGCACGACAAGCACGCGGAAAATCCGCACGCCGCTGCACGGGAAGATCGTCGCGCCAAGAAGGAACTGGACAAGGGATTGCGGGACACGTTTCCGGCCTCGGACCCGGTCAGCGTGACGCAGCCCTCGACCACCAAAAAGTCCGACGAGGCACGGAAGGAGCCGCGCAAGGGCTGATGTCCGCGTGCCTTCGCGAGGCGAGGCCTCGGGAAGACGCTTTTTCAAAATATGAAACTATCTTGCGCTGCTCTGCAAAAATTGCGACGAAAGTCGAAAGCAATTTTTGGAAGCGCATAAATGGCATCCGACGTTTCGGCTTTCGAGCGAAAGCCCCTTTCCAGCGAGCCCTCCAGCCGGGAGCCTGACGCGCCGTCGTCGCAGGCGGATGCCCAGTTGCGCGCGGAAATCCGCCTTTTGGGCCGGATTCTGGGGGACACGGTGCGCGATCAGGAAGGGGACGACGTCTTCGATCTGGTCGAGGCCATCCGTCAGGCCTCGATCCGCTTCCACCGCGACGAGGACATCGGCGCGCGGCATGAGCTTGAGGCGATGCTGGACGGCCGGTCCATCGCCGAGACGGTGCGCATCGTGCGCGCCTTCAGCTATTTCTCCCATCTCGCCAACATTGCCGAGGACCAGAACCACATCCGCCAGACCCGCATCCAGAGCGGCGCGGGGCTCGCGACCGCGGCGACCACGCTCGCGGGCACCGTGGAGCGCGCGCGCAAGGCGGGCTTCTCGGCGCAGCAGTTGCGCGATTTCTTCGATGACGCGCTGGTAAGTCCGGTGCTGACCGCGCACCCGACCGAAGTGCGCCGCAAGAGCACCATCGACCGCGAAATGGAAATCGCGACGCTGCTCGAGGAGCGCGACCGCACGCAGATGACGGCGGAAGAACTCGCCGACAACGACGAGCAGTTGCGCCGTTGCGTGCTGACGCTGTGGCAGACCAACCTGTTGCGCCGGACCAAGCTCACCGTGCTGGACGAAGTGCAGAACGGCCTGTCGTTCTACGATTACACCTTCCTCAAGCAGTTGCCGCGGCTGTTGAACCTCTTGGAGGATCGCCTCGGCGCCGGTGGCGCGGACAGCAAGGAACTGGCCTCGTTTCTGAAGATGGGAAGCTGGATCGGCGGCGACCGCGACGGCAACCCGTTCGTCACCGCCGACGTGCTCCGCGGCACGCTGCAGATGCAGTGCGAGTGCGTGCTGAATTTCTATGTGGACGAACTGCGCAAGCTCTACGGCGAATTGTCTCTTGCGAGAGACATCATCCAGGTCTCGGATGAACTGCTGGCTCTGAATGAACGTTCGCCCGATGTATCCGCCCATCGTGGCCGCGAGCCTTACCGCCGCGCCGTGAACGGCGTCTTCGCGCGGCTGAAATCAACGGCCAAGGCGTTCGGCGTGCGCGTGACCGGCCGTCCCGTCCCGGAGGTGGAGCCTTACGAGAGCGTCGAGGCCCTTCGTGCCGATCTCGACATCATCAATCGCTCGCTGATCGACAACGGCTCTGGCGTGATTGCGCGCGGCCGTCTGCGCCGCCTGCGCCGCGCCGTGGATTGCTTCGGCTTCCATCTCGCACGCCTCGACCTGCGGCAGAATTCGGCGGTGCATGAGCGCACCGTCGCGGAACTGTTCGAGGCGGTCGCGCCGGGCACCAACTATCTTGGTTTGTCGGAAGACGATCGCTGCGCGCTCTTGGCGCGCGAACTGCACACCGCGCGCCCGCTGTTCTCGCCATTCGTGAGCTATGGCGAGGAGACGAGCGGTGAATTCGCGGTGCTGCGCGCCGCCGCCGAAGCCCATGCGAAGTTCGGGCGCGAGTCGATCCAGCAAAGCATCGTGTCGATGTCGGAAGGCGTCTCGGACCTTCTCGAAATCGCGGTGCTGCTCAAGGAGGTCGGGTTGATCGATCCGAACGGCACCAGTCACATCAATCTGGTGCCGCTGTTCGAGACCATCGAGGACTTGCGTAACTGTGCCGGCATCATGGAGCGTGCGCTGTCGCTGCCGGAATATCGCCGCCTGGTCGACAGCCGCGGCGGTGTTCAGGAAGTGATGCTCGGCTATTCCGACAGCAACAAGGACGGCGGCTTCGTCACCTCGGGCTGGGAATTGTACAAGGCCGAAATCAGCCTCGTCGAAGTGTTCGCGAAGCATAACGTGCGGCTGCGGTTGTTCCACGGCCGTGGCGGCTCGGTCGGCCGCGGCGGCGGCCCGAGCTACGAGGCGGTGCTGGCGCAGCCGGGCGGGGCGGTGAACGGACAAATCCGCATCACCGAGCAGGGCGAAATCATCTCGTCGAAATACACCAATCCCGAAGTCGGCCGGCAGAATCTGGAAATCCTTGCGGCGGCGACACTGGAAGCGAGCCTGCTGCAGCCGCAACACTCCGCGCCGCGCCAGGAATATCTCGCGGCGATGGAGGAGTTGTCGGCGCTCGCCTTCGCCTCCTATCGCGGGCTTGTCTACGAGACCGAAGGATTCGAGGAATACTTCTGGGCGTCCACCGTCATCAACGAAATCTCGACGCTGAACATCGGCAGCCGCCCGGCCTCGCGCAGCAAGGCGCGGCGGATCGAAAACCTGCGCGCGATCCCGTGGGTGTTCTCATGGGCGCAATGCCGCCTGATGCTGCCGGGCTGGTACGGTTTCGGCAGCGCGGTGAACGAGTGGGTCGCGAAGAATCCGGACAAGGGCCTTGCCTTCCTGCGCGAACTTTATCGCGAGTGGCCGTTCTTCCGCATGCTGCTGTCGAACATGGACATGGTGTTGTCCAAGAGCAGCATCGCGGTCGCCTCGCGCTATGCCGAGCTGGTGCCGGACAAGACGCTGCGCGACACCATCTTCCAGCGCATCCGCGCCGAGTGGCAGGGTTCGATCGGCTGGCTGTTGAAGATCATGGAGCAGGACCGGCTGCTCGGGCACAATCCGCTCTTGGAACGCTCGATCCGCCACCGCTTTCCGTATCTCGATCCGCTCAACCATGTGCAGGTCGAATTTCTCAAGGCGTATCGTTCCAAGAACGAAGACCCGCAGGTGCTGCGCGGTATCCAGATCACGATCAACGGAATCTCGGCGGGATTGCGGAATAGCGGGTAGGCGAACGCCTGCCTCACCGCGCCATGGTGCGGCGGAAATAGGCCTCGGTGTCGGTGAGGCGCTGATGGCTGCGGCGGACCAGAACGTTGCCGGTGCGCAAATCGCGGTTCGCCATGTGCAGGAGCCTGCGTCCTTCGCCGACCAGCGCGCGCGCCTGCCGAATCTGCTCGTCGAAGGACACGCCTGTTTGAACAGGTTCGGTGACGGTCTGGGCGGAGGTCATGATGCGGCTCCGTGGACGGTTCGTTGGCTGCGTTCACCTCAACGCACAAATTGCCAAATCGTTCTGCCGGTGTCCGCCGCGAATTGTGGATTCGCGCCGTCATCCACAGCCGTGTGGCCGCACGCCTCTTTACAGAATCGTGAAGCTCAGCGCGGCGGCGTCTGCGTCAGCCGCGCGCTGATGGCCTGAATCAGCGGCTTCATGAAGAAAGCATCGCCTGCGGGCGAGATGTCGGTCTGCAGGCCGAAAGACTTCAACTCGTTGGAGACGACCGGACCGATCGAGGCCACCGGCGTCTGCGCGAGCCCCAGCCGCAGCTGCTCCTCAGCTCCCTCCGCGCGCGCGGCCTCCACCAGCCGCCGCACCTGCCCGGAACTGGTGAGCGCGACGGCATCGACACGCCCCGCCGCGATCTCGCCGATAGCGGCGGCGATGTTCGGTTGTGCTGCCTTCGCGTCATAGACGTAAGGCGCGACCGGAACGGGTGTCGCGCCAGCCCCGTGCACCGCGGCGAGCAGGGGGCTGTGATCCTTCTCCGGGTAAAGCTGCAGGCCGACGTGGTGGCCTTTCAGGTCGGTGCGGGACAGCATGGCGATGATGCCGTCCGTGGTCGGCGGCTCTACGACCACCTCGGCGGTGAGCCCGATCTGGCGCAGCGCGTTCACGGGCTTGGGGCCGCGCGCGTATTTGCGCGGCCGGGCGAGTGCGGCAATGAATTCATTTTCGACGCCGATCCGTTTGGCCGCAGCCACCAGCCGCCGCACGCCCTCGCCGGTCATCAGCACGAGATCGTCGAGCGGCTGGTGGATCGTGTTTTTGATCCAGCCGCCGACTGCGTCCTGATCGGGCGTGTCCTCGATGGTAAACATCGGGCACTGGAGCACGTCCGCGCCCTGTTCCCGCAGCAGGCGGGAAAACTGGGCTTCCTCGCGGGTTTCCAGAATGAGGATGCGGTATCCGCTTAGTCTGCCGGCCATGGTGCCTCGCGAGGGGTGAAGGGGTCACTATACCAATTCATCATGTCGGGCGGGACAGGATTGGCGCAAGGGGAGGCGGGTGCTAGAGCAAAGCCGCTTTCACTCATCTCGCCCATCAAAAGATCAGATTTGCCATGCTTGCCCAGCAATTTGTCCTGACCCTGTCCTGCGCCAACCGCCCCGGAATCGTCTCCGCCGTGTCGACCTTCCTGTTCGCCAGTGGGCAGAACATCCTCGACGCCCAGCAGTTCGACGACACCGAGACCGGCCGCTTCTTCATGCGGGTGACGTTCAACACGGTGGACGGCTCGTCCGATCTGGCCACGCTGCGCGGCGGCTTCGGCGCCATCGCGGTGCCGTTCAACATGACATGGCAGTTGCGTGACCGCAGCGAACACCAGCGCGTCATGCTGATGGTGTCGAAATCGACGCATTGCCTCGCCGATCTGCTTTATCGCTGGCGTTATACCGATCTGCCGATGGTGCCGACCGCGATCGTCTCCAATCATCCGCGCGAGACCTATGACGGCATCGAGTTCGGCGACATCCCGTTCCATTATCTGCCGGTGACCCGCGACACCAAGGCCGAGCAGGAAGCGCAGATCTGGCATCTCGTGCAGGAAACGAAAACCGATCTTGTTGTGCTGGCGCGCTACATGCAGGTGCTGTCCGACGATCTTGCTGCGAAACTCTCTGGCCGCTGCATCAACATTCATCACTCGTTCCTGCCGGGCTTCAAGGGCGCCAAGCCGTATCACCAGGCGCATGTGCGCGGCGTGAAACTGATCGGCGCGACCGCGCATTATGTCACCGGCGATCTCGACGAAGGCCCGATCATCGAGCAGGACGTCGAGCGCATCAGCCACCGCGATCCGCCCGAGATTCTGGTACGCAAGGGCGCGGACATCGAGCGGCAGGTGCTGGCGCGCGGCCTGCGTTATCACCTTGAGGATCGCGTCATCCTCAACGGCCGCAAGACGGTGGTGTTCAAGGATTGAGCGCGATGGCGTTTCCGCTGCGGCAATTTCTCCTCGTTGCATTTGGCGCGCTGGGGATGGTCGTTGCGCAACCCGCGGCTGCCGCCGAGGCGACGCTGAAGATCGGCCTCGTGCTGCCTTTGTCGGGCCCGCTCGCCGAGACCGGCAAGCAGATCGACAACGCGATGCGGCTCTATCTCGAGCAGAACGGCGACACCATCGAGGGCACGCGGATCGAAGTGCTGATCCGCGACGACGAGGGCAATCCCGATCGCACCCGCGATGAGGTCAAAAGCCTCGTCGAGGAGGATAAGGTCGATGTGCTGGCGGGTTTCGGCACCTCGCCTGCCGCTGCTGTCGCGGCGTCGTTCGCGACCAACGCGAAGATTCCGATGGTGGTGATGGGCGCGCAGACCTCGGTCATCACCACGCGCTCGCCCTTCATGGTGCGCAGCGGCGCGACGCTGGCGCAATCCGCCGCGACGCTCGGCAAATGGGCGACGAAGAACGGCATCCGGAATGTCGCCGCGCTGATCACCGATTATGCGCCGGGCAACGACGCGCTGAAGGAATTCTCCAAGGCATTCGCCACCGACGAGCGCACGATAAGCGATGAATACAAGATTCCCCTGATCGAGCCCGATCTCGACGCGCCGCTGATGCAGATCAAGCAGACCAAGCCCGATGCGTTGTTCGTGTTCGCAGCACCCTGGCAGGTGCACCAGGTGCTCGATGCCATCGCCCAGCAAGGGCTCGCGAGAGAGGGCGTCAAGCTGATCGCGACCGGCGATCTCACCGACGATTCCTTTCTCAAGACGCTTGGGCCGTCCGCGCTTGGCGTCGTTACGGCATCTTTCTATTCGGCGGCGCATTCTTCGCGCGCGAACCGGCAATTCGTCGACGCCTACCGCGCGGCTTACAACGAGATGCCCGGTGCGATGGCGGTGAGCGGCTATGACGGCACGCGCCTGATCTGCGAGGCGTTGCGAGGGACAAAAGGCGACACTGACGGCGAGGCGCTGTTGAAAGCGATGAAACGCGCCGCATGGGACAGCCCGCGCGGGCCGTTCGCTATTGACCGGCACAGCCGCGAGGTGGTGCAGAACATCTACATGCGCAAGGTCGAATCCGTGAATGGAGAGAACGTCAACGCGGAGTTCGAAACCTTCGAGGCGGTCAGGGATCCGAACAATTCCGCCCGCGAGCATTGATCTCGCATAGGAATGTCTCGAATGCCGTCACGCGGCAGCATGATGCGCCGCTCCAATTCGAAAAATAAAATCGGAAAAATGCAAGGGTTTATGTAGCAGCCAATATCTGCGATAAGCGCGAGCATCGGCGGAAGCAAAGCCGCCGGTTGACTCAAAAGCGAAACGGAGGTGTCGGGTTGCGAACGGACTTTTCTCGCATCAATCAAGCTAAAGCTGTTTTCGACAATATTTATGAGTTGGATGATCCAAGAGCATATTTCTCTGTCCTGGGGGACTTGGATTATATGATCCCGGACGTCGCTGAGCCGGTCGTGCGCCAGATTCTGTCAGCGAAAGCTTCCATGTCCAGCGCCAAGCCGACCGTGCTCGATGTCGGTTGTTCTTACGGCATCAACGCGGCAGTGCATCGGTTTCCATTGACGTTTGGCGGCTTGCGCCATCGTTATGCCCGGCGCGAGATCAGAGCGGTCAGTTCAGAGGAATTGATGCGTCTCGATCGCAATTTTTATGCGGCCTGGCCTGATGGGGGGCTGGCGCGGTTCATCGGTCTGGACATATCCGCCCCGGCGATCCGGTATGCAACAGGCGTTGGTCTTCTTGAAGAAGGCGTTGTCGCCGATCTTGAATCGGAAAACCTGTCGGCCGCGGACGCGCGGATTATCCGCTCGGCCGATGTTGTCATGTCGACGGGCTGTATCGGTTACGTGACCGAGAAGACATTCGGCAAAATTCTCGATGCGACGGAGAGGCCGCCATGGATCATCTCCTTCGTGCTGCGGATGTTTCCGTTTGAATCCCTGGCGACGACATTCGCCAATCGCGGCTTGGTGAGCGAACGTCTTGCCGGCGCGACATTCATCCAGCGCCGTTTTCGCGATGCCGAGGAATTCGAAAGCAGTCTGGCCACTTTGGCGAAGCTTGGCGTCGATTCTGACGGTCTTGAATCGGAAGGGCTGTTCCATGCCGATCTGATCCTGTCGCGCCCTGAAGCGGACGTGCGTGCGGCTCCGCTGGAAGATATTGTCACGGTCGCCAGCGGGCGCGGCCGCCCGATCGGATCGCGCTACGTTCAATTCGAGGGGAGCGAGGGCTTGGAAGTCGTGCTGGAGCCGTGAAGATCATCCGGCGCCCATGGCCTAATGGCGGAGCGGCAAGGGCGCCGGTTCGATCGCCAGCACCTTTGCGACATGCTGCAGCTTGTCGGGATTGCGGGTGATGTAGACGGTCACGATCTTGCCGTCCTCGATCTCGAAGGCGGTGGTCTGAAACACGTTGTCGCGCTCATAGCTGACATAGCCCGGCAGGCCGTCGATCCGCACCGGCTTGTAGAAGCCGCCGTCCTTGACGCCGAGTTTGCGCGTCAGGCCTTCGTACATCCGCAACACGGCGCTCAAGCCGACAATCGGATTGAGGAAGGCATGGACCTTGCCGCCGCCGTCGGACTTGACCACGACATTCTGGGCCAGCAGCGCGCGTAAGGCGCCGATGTCGCCGCTGCGTGAGGCGGTGAAGAAAGCCTCGGCGATCCGGCTGCCTTCATCCTGCGCGACCGTATAACGGGGGCGGGCCTCCTGAACGTGATGGCGCGCCCGCGCCGCCAGTTGCCGGACGGCGGCGGGTTCGCGTTCGATGGTTTTGGCGACTTCGTCGAGCGCGACGCCGAACACGTCGTGAAGCAGGAAGGCCGCGCGTTCGAGCGGCGAGAGCCGTTCCAGCGCGAGCATCAGCGTGAGCGTGAGGTTGTCCTCATCCGGGCCGGCATCGTCTTCGATCACCGGCTCCGGCAGCCACGAGCCGACATAAGATTCGCGCCGCATGCGCGCGGACTTCATCACGTCGAGGCAAAGCCGGGTGATGATGCGCGAGAGAAACGCGGGCGCGGATTCGACCTTGGCGTGGTCCACATCCTGCCAGCGCAGCCATGCGTCCTGCACCACATCCTCGGCTTCGGCGAGTGAGCCGAGCATGCGGTAGGCGAGACGCACCAGCCGGGGCCGCTGCGTCTCGAACACATCCGTTGTGCCGTCAGGCTGCTGCATGTTTATCCCTTCGGGTGCTGCATGCGCAGCCCGATCGCAAACCTGTTCCACGAGTTGATCGCGCCGATCAAGAGCGTGAGGTTGACCTGTTCGGCTTCGTTGAAATGCGCCTTCACCTCATCCCAGTCTTCGTCCGGCGCGCCGGTTTCCGAAATCAGGGTCAGCGCATCGGTCCATGCCAGTGCGGCGCGCTCGCGCGGGGTATAGAGAGACGATTCATGCCAGGCGTTGAGCAGATAGAGCCGCATCTCCGTCTCGCCGCCCTTGCGGGCGTCGGTCGAATGCATGTGCAGGCAGAAGGCGCAGCCGTTGATCTGCGAGGCACGCATCTTCACGAGTTCGATCAGGCTCGGCTCAAGTGTGCTGGCCTTGATGGCGGCCTCGAGCGCCATCATCGCCTTGATGGCTTCAGGCGCTGGCTTGTAGGGCGATTCAATACGGGCGGTCATACTCATTACGGTCTCCTTTGAGATGATAGTTGTGCCGTTTGTTGCGGATCACTTGGTTTCGGGAAAGGTCAGAACCTTCTGATCGGTGTCGACAACGAACACCGCGAGCAGGCTGGCCGGCTCGGTGTCGCTCGCATTGGCGCTGACGCCGTGGTGGTCGCCCGGCATCTCCGAGAAGTTGTCGCCTGCGTAGTAAATCTTCTCCGGTCCATCGTTCACCTTGCTGCGGATCGCTCCCTTCAGGACGGTGGCATAGATGAAAGCCGATTTGGGATGGGTGTGCGCGGGTGACGAGCCGCCGGGTCCGTATTCGACCAGAACGCCCTTCATGCTTTTACCTTTCACGTTCGGAAGCTCATGATCGAAAACCACCGTAACCTTAGCTTCGTTTTTGGCCAGGTCATGGGCCGATATGTCATGGGCCGATGCGCCGCCGGCGAGAAGCAGTCCGATGGCGGCTGTGCAGAAAAGCATCTTGAACATTGGTTTATTCCTGTTGGATGAAGTGTGGATCACACCGCGGCGGTATTCTGCTGGCGATGCAGCCATTCCTTGAATGTGATGGCGCCGATATGTGCACCGGCATCCGGCGTCAGCGAGCGGTCGTCGAGCCTGATGCCGAAATAGCGCGCGTCGGGATCGGTGATGACTGTCTTGCCGTCCTTCTTGGCACTCAGATACTGCCGGACGAGTTGATCGAGCTGGAAGGATTCCGGCCCGGCAACCTCGATCATTCCGTTCACGGGCGGGGCGAGAGCTGCATCCGCGACGGCGGCGGCGACATCGTCGGCCGCCATCGGCTGAATCTTCGCGGGCGAGACGTGAATGCCGTCGTCCCGTGTTGCTTCCTGCGCGATGCCGCCGACGAATTCGAAGAACTGGGTGGCGCGCACGATCGTGTAAGGCTGGCCGGAGGCTTCGATCAGCAGTTCCTGCGCGAGCTTGGCGTGAAAATATCCGAATTCGAGCAACCGCTCGGTGCCGACCACCGACAGCGCGACGTGATGCTTCACGCCCGCGCCTTTTTCGGCCGTCAGCACGTTACGGCCCGAGGCCTCGAAGAAGGCCATCGCGGCCTTGTGCTCGAAGGACGGAGAGTTGGCGACATCGACCACGACCTGCGCCCCGGCAAAAGCCTTGGCCAGCCCTTCGCCGGTGACGGTGTTGACGCCGGTAGACGGCGAGGCGGGGAGAACTTCATGGCCGCGCTCACGCAGCCGGGTCACGACCCGGGAGCCGATGAGGCCGGAGCCTCCGATAACGACGATCTTCAATGGTTGCCTCCTGTGGCTGCCGCCGGAATGGCGGTGTGGGCAGACACGGGCGATCATCAAAAGCGGGGTCCGTGCCTATTCGGTCTCAAGACGAGGCAGGGAGGGCTGAAAGTGACATCGCTTTCAGAAAAAGTGGCATGGCCCCCAAAAAGTGGGGTCAGCCGGGCAAATCCTAATCCCAAAATCCCCGTGATCTCCCAAAGAATCTTGGCCGGGCGGGTTTCGTCTATGGGCAGATGATGGTAGGAAGCGGGATCAAGATTATTCTGCCCACCCATTCTTCCCGCGCGGTCTCATGAAGAACGAAGCCCTTTTGGCTGAGATTTCAGACTATTGCCGCCAGGCGGGCCTGGCGGAATCGACGTTCGGCCGCCGCGCGGTGAACGACGGCAAGCTCGTGACCCGGCTGCGCGAGAACAAGCGGATTACCGTCGATACGCTGGAGCGTATTCGCGCCTTCATGGCCGACGGCACCCCGGCGCGGCGGCTTCCGGAGCCGCCCATCGAGAAGCGCGACCCGGCCGGGAACTTCCGGTTTTTCGAAAATCGCCAGAAATATCTGCTGTTTGTCCATACCTGCAGCGAGAAGCGCGTCATTGCCCAACGGGTGGCTTTGGAGCTTGGGAGCATCCATCCTAGCCCACCCGCATTGCGGGTGTTCGACGCCGGGGTGGGCGACGGCACCGTGCTGTCGCGGGTGATGCGTTCGATGCATGTCCGCTTTCCGCACATGCCGTTCTATGTGGCGGGCAAGGAAATCAGCCTCGAGGACGTCAAGCTGACGCTCGACAAGGTGCCGGACCGGCTGTTCGAGCACCCGGCGACCGTGTTCGTGCTCACCAACATGAATTACGCCGAGGCCCCCTGGCTGACGCCGAAATCGGCCGCCGCCGCCGCCGGAATGATCTGGAAGGAAGTGGTGCTGACCGGCTCTTCCTCGGGCGAGTTCGAAGCCCAGATCGCCGAGCTTGAGCCATTTCTGGAAGAGAACTGGCGCGCCAACGTCTCGCCGCGTTCGGGCATGCCGGTCTATGAGCGGCCGGTCGCCATCGTGATCTATCGCAACGACCATCGCTTCATGCTGGATTCGGTGATCCCGCGCGCGGGCAGGGTCGAGGCCAATTTCGATCTCGTCATCGCCTCGCAGCCGTACCGCGCCAAGTCCTCGCTGAACTTCCGCGCCAAGCGCATCATCGGCCCGCTGGCGCGCTCATTGCGTCCGGGCGGGCGGCTGATCGGTATTCATTCCCACGGGCAGGATCCCGGCATGGAGATCATCCAGTCGGTCTGGCCCGACGAGAACCCGTTCTCGGTCAACCGTCACGAGGTGTTGCGGGCAGTGAAGTACGAACTGGGCTCGGCGGGGCGCGAGCTTAACTTTAACGCCTACGCCGATAACCGCTCGATCTTCCGGTATGATATGGAAGCCCTGCCCAACGAGGTCACCGGCGCGATCGGCTCCTCGACCGCTTTCGCGGCCTGGAACGCGGCGGTCTATGTCGCCCAGATCGAGGACGAGCGGCTCGCCGGCATCACCGAAAGCGGCCGCTATCTCGAAGCCACGCGCGAGGTGCTGCGGCGGCATAACGGACTGTGGTTTTACGATGAATCTTACGTCATTTCGCGGCGACGCGATTGACGCCCTCCATGGAATTTCCCAAACAACCGCCAGCCAATATCGAAGGAAGACAAGATGCGTTCGTCCTATCTGTTCACCTCTGAATCCGTCTCCGAAGGTCATCCGGACAAAGTCTGCGACCGCATCTCGGACGAAATCGTCGATCTGTTCTTCCGCGAAGGCCCCAAGCAGGGTCTCGATCCGTGGCAGATCCGTGCCGCGTGCGAAACGCTTGCCACCACCAACAAGGTGGTGATCGCAGGCGAGACGCGCGGCCCGACCGTGCCGAAGGAGCAGCTCGAGCAGGTCATCCGCGACGCGATCAAGGACATCGGCTACGAGCAGGAGGGCTTCCACTGGAAGACCGCCGACATCGAAGTGCTGCTGCACGAGCAGTCCGCCGACATCGCGCAGGGCGTCGATGCGCAGCAGCCGACCAACCGCGAAGAGGGCGCGGGCGACCAGGGCATCATGTTCGGCTACGCCTCCAACGAAACGCCCGAACTGATGCCCGCGCCGCTGTTCTACGCGCACAAGATTCTCCGCCTGATTTCGGAAGCGCGTCACAACGGCACCGAGAAGGTGCTCGGCCCCGACTCCAAGAGCCAGGTCACCGTGCAGTACGAGAACGGCAAGCCGGTCGCGGTGCGCGAGATCGTCGTGTCGCACCAGCATCTGATCGAGGACATGACCTCGAAGCAGGTTCGCGAGCGCGTCGAGCCCTACATCCGCAAGGCGCTGCCGGAAGGCTGGATCAACGACAAGACGATCTGGCACATCAACCCGACGGGTAAGTTCTTCATCGGCGGCCCCGATGGCGACACCGGCCTCACCGGCCGCAAGATCATCGTCGACACCTACGGCGGTGCGGCCCCGCATGGCGGCGGCGCGTTCTCCGGCAAGGACTCCACCAAGGTGGACCGTTCGGCCGCTTACGCCGCGCGTTATCTTGCGAAGAACGTCGTCGCGGCGGGCCTCGCCGACAAGTGCACGTTGCAGCTCGCTTACGCCATCGGCGTTGCGCGCCCGCTGTCGATCTACATCGACACCCACGGCACCGGTAAGGTGTCGGAGGACAAGCTCGAGAAGGCGGTGGCGCAGTCGATGGATCTCACGCCGCGCGGCATCCGCAAGCACCTCGACCTCAACAAGCCGATCTACGCGCGCACCGCGGCCTACGGCCATTTCGGCCGCGCGCCGGACGCCGACGGCGGCTTCTCGTGGGAGAAGACCGACCTCGCCGAGGCGCTGAAGAAGGCGGTTTGATTTTTAACCTCTCCCCGCAAGCGGGGAGAGGTTGCCTCTTCCTTTACCTCGCCCCGCTTGCGGGGAGAGGTCGACCGCGAAGCGGTCGGGTGAGGGGCTCTTGAGATGACGAAGAACCCGTGAGTGTGGTTGTGATCTTGCCCCTCACCCCAACCCTCTCCCGTAAACGGGGAGAGGGAGCAGACCGTAACCTGAAGGATTATTTCAACATGACCAAAGCCCCCGCAGGCTTCACCGATTACATCGTCGCCGACATCGGCCTCGCCGATTTCGGCCGCAAGGAATTGTCGCTCGCCGAGACCGAAATGCCGGGCCTGATGGCGACGCGCGAGGAATATGGCCCGAAGCAGCCGTTGAAGGGCGCGCGCATCGCGGGCTCGCTGCACATGACGATCCAGACCGGCGTTCTGATCGAGACGCTCAAAGCATTGGGCGCCGACATCCGCTGGGTCTCGTGCAACATCTACTCGACGCAGGATCACGCCGCAGCCGCGATTGCCGCCGCGGGCATTCCGGTGTTCGCCGTGAAGGGCGAGTCGCTGAAGGATTACTGGGACTACACCGCCAAGCTGTTCGACTGGCACGGTGGTGGCCATCCCAACATGATCCTCGATGACGGCGGCGACGCCACCATGTACATCCACCTCGGCCTGCGCGCCGAGAACGGCGATACCGCGTTCCTCGACAAGCCGGGCTCCGAGGAAGAAGAGGTATTCTTCGCGCTCCTGAAGAAGCAGCTCAAGGAAAAGCCCAAGGGTTATTTCAAGGCGATCGCCGACTCGATCAAGGGCGTGTCGGAAGAAACCACCACGGGCGTGCATCGCCTGTACGAGATGCAGAAGGCCGGCACGCTCTTGTGGCCTGCGATCAACGTCAACGACTCGGTGACCAAGTCGAAGTTCGACAACCTCTATGGTTGTAGAGAGTCGCTGGTCGACGGCATCCGCCGCGGCACCGACGTGATGATGTCGGGCAAGGTCGCGATGGTCGCGGGCTTCGGCGACGTCGGCAAGGGTTCGGCGGCGTCGCTGCGTCAGGCCGGTTGCCGCGTGCTGGTATCCGAGATCGATCCGATCTGCGCGCTGCAGGCGTCGATGGAGGGCTACGAAGTCGTGACGATGGAAGACGCGGCACCCCGCGCCGACATCTTCGTCACCGCAACGGGCAACAAGGACATCATCACCCTCGACCATATGCGCGCGATGAAGGATCGCGCCATCGTGTGCAACATCGGCCACTTCGACAACGAGATTCAGGTCGCGACCCTGAAGAACCTGAAGTGGACCAACATCAAGCCGCAGGTGGACGAGATCACCTTCGCGGATGGTCATCGCATCATCCTGCTGTCGGAAGGCCGCCTCGTGAACCTCGGCAACGCGATGGGTCATCCGTCGTTCGTGATGTCGGCGTCGTTCACCAACCAGACGCTGGCGCAGATCGAGCTGTTCGCCAACAATAAGGACGGCAAGTACAAGAAGGAAGTCTACGTGCTGCCGAAGTCCTTGGATGAAAAGGTCGCGCGCCTGCATCTGTCGAAGATCGGCGTGAAGCTCACCGAGCTGCGCAAGGATCAGGCCGACTATATCGGCGTGAAGCAGGAAGGCCCGTACAAGGCCGCGCACTACCGGTATTGATCGTCATCGTCATTCCGGGATGCGCGTTCTTCACGCGCAGACCCGGAATCTCGAACTTCTGGATTCCGGGTTCGCTCGCGTTGCTCGCGCCCCGGAATGACATCGCAAGAAACACAAAAGCTCCGGATCGCTCCGGGGCTTTTGCTTGCTCCGGTCCGCTTCGCCCTCCGGAACGGTATATCGCCCCCCAATGAACACAATTGAGTCCTTTGGCTTTGGCGAGAACCGTGCTAGGAACTCACATATTCGATTGCTGGCCCTTCTTTTGTTAACGCGCCGCCAGGCTCCTTTCCCAAAGACGATGCTGAAATTGGATGCTTCGCGCATGGTGCGCGAGCGCGCTTTCGCGCGTCTATTGGAAAGATGAGACACATGATGATCGGTACAGTGAAGTGGTTTAACGGCCAGAAGGGTTTTGGATTTATCGCCCCGCAGGACGGCGGCAACGATGTGTTCGTTCACATCAGCGCGGTCGAGCGTGCGGGCCTGTCCAACCTCGCCGAAGGACAGAAGATTGAGTTCGAAGCCAAGACGGACAAGATGCGCGGCAAGACCAGCGCTGAAAACCTTCAGCTTCTGTAAGCACAAATTCATCGCGCATCCGCCGTCATCATTCGGTGATGTAGCGGATGCACGATGCAAGGATTCGAAGCGCCGGACCGCGGATGTACCGGGACACGCGCCAAGGATTTCACGCCTCGTTTCACGGATGTACTGAAACGAAGACGTTTGGGAGCCTCGTCAGAAATGACGGGGCTTTTTTGTTATTTGGCTTTCGGCGCGGGGACCGAGATCGAGACATTGCTGCCGCCGCCACCGCCGCCCTTCGGGCTGCCGGTGAGGAAAAAGAATCCAATGCCGACGACGATGATCGCGCCCACGATCACGCCCAGAATACCAATGCCGCCGCTGCTTCCGTCTGCCATGTTTGTCCTCCTCCAAAAGAAAGATGAACTGCGGAGTGAAATCTTTGTTCCGGCTTCGAGATGCAGGAACGGCCTGCAAGATGCGGGCGTTTGCACCGGATAAAACGGCAGGGAGGCCGCGATGGAGCATCTGCACTATCCCAACGAGAGCGCGGAGTATCGCGCCGCTCGCAACGCGCTGCTGGATGAGGAGATCAGGCTCCGCGCGCAGATCGAGAAGGTCGCCGCGCAGCGCCGCGCGCTGCCGCCGGGCGGCGAACTGAAAGAGGATTATGTGTTCGAGCGCATCGGTAAGAACGGCATGCCGGAAAAGGTGAAACTATCCGAACTGTTCGGCGATCACGACTCGATGATCCTCTACAGCTTCATGTGCGGCCCGGAGCGCGAGCTGCCGTGTCCTGGATGCACGCATCTGCTGGACGGCATGGAGGGCGCAGCGCGCCACATCGGCCAGCGCACGGCGATGCACATCGTTGCGAAATCGCCGATCGCGCGGCTGGCCGCATGGGCGCACAGGCGCGGCTGGCAGCACCTGTCGCTGATCTCGACGGCGGGCAACAGCTACGACGCCGATTATTTCGGCGACACGTCGAAATTCTCGCAAGCCATGCGCGCGCAGCACATGGTGCCGGACGGCGAGAACTGGGACGAGACGATCTACAACGTGTTCAAAAAGGACGGCGGCAAAATCCGCCACTTCTGGGGATCGGAAATGAGCTTCGCGCCGCCCGCACCGAACCAGCACCACCGCGCCGGCGACATGGCCGATCCGTTATGGAATCTGCTCGACATGACGCCGGAGGGAAGAGGCGGGGATTGGTTTCCGAAGGTGGGGTATTAGGAAAAGTGGATTAGCTTTGTTCAATGATAGGCTTGCCAAGTCCGGCACCACCGGGAAATTGCCATCCCATGCGTGTTACGGTATCGACCACGCTGCAAATTAGATCGACGACGTGTTTTTGGCATTGCTCCAAGTAGGCAATATCAATTGGAGTATTAAAGATTTGCCTTTGTTTGTTTACGAAAAGAGGGATAGAGGCGCCGTTATCGTTTGGAGCACGCCACGATCCGTGGCAAAGCGCATTGCGGATAACTGTCGCTTTTTTAATATCTTCAACTAAATCATCTACATTCGTAATCGTACTAGCGGGGTTGTCGCGAACGGCTTTACCATACGATTCTGCTAGATTCCAAAGTTGGTCGGTCAGTGCGCGTTCGAGTTGTGGTAGCCATTTTCTATAAGCAGTCTCGATTTCCTGCTCGCTATATTCGCGAGTTGCGGTGAATGCAAAGATTGCTTTTCCTAATACCTCTTCAAGAAATCCGTAGGTAGCAACGGTGCGCCCAAGTTGTTCCCAAAATTGGGGGGTGTGTCGGTGAGTGGGAAAGAATGATGGTAATTTTTCTCGATCCACTATAGAGCGTTTCATTCGTCGCCTTCTGGCCGTTGTTATAAATACTCGGGCAATGTCAATTTTCAGGTGACTTCGGAAATGTATTCGCTTCGCAAAAGAATGCGAATTGATTGCCGGGTGTCTTGATTCTAGATGTGTCCACTTCACCGTTTGTGCTTCGAGGTGAAGTAACCAATAGCAGCCATCTAAAATCGAATTTGGCAAAAGCGTTCAACGTCTCATAAATTTTTGACGGTGGTACATTTTGAAAAACTTGACATTGATCGGCTAGCCCGTTGTTTTTCCCATAAAAAAAGAAAAGCTTCTCGGCTTTTGTAAAGTAAAAGGCGACAAGATTTAGGTTCATGAACCCCGGTGAAATCTGCACTATTGCGAAACTGGCGTTTTCATCTGTTGCTGTGAACGCAATCCGATCCGTTAGCGCGAGAGAATAATCTTCTGGCTTGTCCTTGGGCCAATCAAAAAGCATGTCTGAGTAAGCTGAAAAGCGAAATCCGTTTTCGCGGTTGCTTATGATCGATACGAAACCACCAACGCTGGCAATGGAGCGATTGGAGACGATGTTTCTCATTGCCGAGAATAGATCGCTCGCGGGGCAATCTTTCATCTCGTCGGCGAACAAGGCAGCATTTATTGCGCGACCTTGCTCTGGCTTTGGATGGGTTCGAGCTTCATATTCTCGGAAACGAGAATAGGCTTTTTGGTCACCAATCCACTGTGTCTTAGAGATGCTGCGAATGTATCGACCATGTATTATTTTCACCAAGCGTGGTGGATTGGTGAAAGCTACAAGATAATCGTTTCCTGTTGCGTTGCTTGATTGCTCGAAAAATTCGACAACATCCGGGTATTTTGTGCCGTTAGGGTATGTTTGCACAAATAGCTCGAAGGCCCGACGCGCTGTGTCTGGTGAGTTGGCGAAGGAAACACAAATATCCCCAGGCAACATGCATGACTTAACAACCCCATGCTGAAACGGAAGCGGTTTGTCGTGCTCCGTCAACATCGTATCGGCTGCAATAGCAATTCGTGGGCCTTTGATCCGGCCAACAACCAGTGTCATTGAATATCTATGCAAAGAAAAATCTGAGAAGCATGTGGCGATGTATCTATGCAGCGACAGTGCTTTTTCAAATTAAGCATGGCTTAAAACTTGACAATAGAAATTATATGACTATATTCCTATCTGTCCCGCCCCATTGTTGAGGGGCGTTCGCGATCGTCACGATGCGCGGGGTGGGATGCGGTGGCCGCTTGCGGCGCTCGGTTCGCGGCTGTGAAAAGCACCGCGAACGGCGACGGCGCTGTTCGCGGACGGTTGAAGTCGCGTGGTCCCGGCGCCGCGATGCTGGCGTCGAAAGGATGGGGAGGGTCTGTCGCGCTTTGCGCGGGAGAACACACTCACTGTCCAGAACGGTGGCGAAAAAGCCGTCCACCGGGGAGAGCGCGGAATAGGCCGTTAAAACCATTGCGTGCGGAACGCCGGATGTTGCGGCGTGCCCGTGGTGACTATGCTCGTGCGCTTGTTTTCATCGCGCATGAGGCTGCGGATGCGTGCGCGCATCCGGCGTTCCGCGCGCCCTCATTGTGAGGGCAGGGAATGCGAGAGGTTCAGGCGCGCCCGCGCCTTTAATAACAGGGCAGTTTCCGCACGCTTTCACGATTGGCTAAAAGCGAACCCTCTCCAAAGCTGCGATAATCCGTTGCGAATCGTTCTGCAGGATATTTTGCCCATGCCCACCTTCGTCCTGATCGTCCTTCTTGCTGCCGTCGGCGGCGTGGCTGCCGTCACCCAGCAGGTGTTCAACGCCAATCTGCGTTACGCGCTGAATTCGGCAGCGTGGGCGGGTGTCGTCAGCTATGCCGTGGGCCTGGCCTGCGTGGTCGCGCTGGCGCTGGCCTCGGGCGATCCGCTGCCGTCGTTCGCCGTTGCGCGCGGCACCTCCTGGTATCTGTGGACGGGCGGCGCGCTCGGCGCGTTCTTCATCATCATGGCGATCTTCCTGGTGCCGAAGCTCGGCGCCGCGACGTTCATCGCCCTGTTCGTCGTCGGCCAGATGCTGGCCTCTCTTGTTCTCGATCATTTCGGCCTGTTCGGGCTGGAGAAGCATGCGGCAAGCCCGGTGCGGCTCGCGGGTGCAGCACTTCTGGTCGCGGGCGTGGTGCTGATCCGGCGATGAGGAGGAAAACGCAAATGGGGAGATGGCCGATGATGCGTCTTGCGCTGGTTGCCGGTGTTGCCGCCGTTGCGGTGTGCGTGATGCCGCTGCACGCCGAAAGCCGACCCGCGAAGACGGGCACCGCCAAGCCCGTGATCGTCCGCCCGGTGGCGTCGGCCACCGCGACATCGAGCGGCCAGCCGATCGTGCTGCCGCAACAGGATGCGCAGGTCGTCGTCTCCGCTTACGAGATCGCGCCCGGCGCGGTGCTGCCGGTGCACAAGCATCCGTTTCCGCGCTACGCCTATGTGCAGGCGGGCCACATCCGCGTCACCAACACCGACACCGGCAAGAGCGAGGATTTCAAGCCCGGCGATTTCATCGTCGAGGCGGTCGGCCAGTGGCACTTCGGCGCCAACACCGGCAAGGACACGGTGAAGCTGCTGGTGATCGACATGGTCGAGAAGGGCAAGGCCAACACCGTGCTGCGCGATGCCCATTAAGCCATTAAAAGGCTTGCGGCGAGGGCGAAAAACCCGTGTCAGGACTGCATTTTGCTGCGGACGCACATGGAACGGCGGGTGTAGCATTCGCGTTGTCAGTGCAGCCCCATTGGGAGTGCCGAGCGATGCGGATCGAACCGTTCCGGGATCCTCGCGACAGCGACTCGGGCTGGCGCGCCAGGCGCCTGATCGACATCGGCAGCATCGTTCTTGTGCTCGCCGTCATGCTCGCCGGCTATTACTACCTGACCCAGCCCGACACCGCGCCGCTCAAAACGTCCTTCATCGTGCCGAGCCAGCACGTGCATTGGTAAGCGGCGCGCTGCGTCTCAGGCGATATTCACCGACAACGGCTCCAGCCCTTCCACGCCGCATTCGATGCGGTCGCCTGGCGCAATCGCGGCGACGCCCTTCGGCGTGCCGGTCATGATGATGTCGCCCGCGCCGAGCGTCACCTGCAGCGACAGCCGCGCGATGATTTCCGGCACGTTCCAGATCATCTGTTCGAGGTCGCCGATCTGGCGCTCCTTACCGTTGACGTTGAGCCAGATCTTGCCCTTCGCCGGATGGCCGATCTCGGATGCCGCACGCAAGGGCCCGCAGGGCGCGGAATTGTCGAACGACTTGCCGATCTCCCAGGGCTGCTCTTTCTTGCGCGACGCCATCTGCAAGTCGCGGCGGGTGAGGTCGATCGACACGCCATAGCCATAGACGTGTTCGAGTGCGCTCTCGGGCGTGATGTTGGCGCCGCCGGATTTCAGCGCGACGATCATCTCGACCTCGTGCTGGCAATCCTTGGTGAGGCCCGGGAAGGGGATGGTCGCGCCGCTCGGCACGATCATGTCGGCATGCTTGGCGAAGAAGAAGGGCGGGTTGCGCTCGTCATTGCCGAGTTCGCGGATGTGCTCGAGGAAGTTGCGCCCGACGCACCAGATGCGCCGCACCGGAAACTGTTTCGTCGTGCCGGCAACCGGCAGCATCGGGTAGGCAAGCGCGGGGATCACGGTGTCGGGCAGGCTCATGGGACTTTCTCGAAAATGATTCAGGCGTTGGCGGCAATCGGGGTGACGTTGTTTTGTTCGTGCTGCTGCAGGCGGAAGAACGAGGCATAGCGGCCGTTCGCCCGCAGCAGTTCGTCGTGGTGACCGGTTTCGACGATCTCGCCGCCCTCGACCACGAGAATGCGGTCGGCATGCATGATGGTGTGCAGGCGATGGGCGATGACGATGGTGGTGCGGCCGCCGCACAGATGCGCGAGCGCCTCCTGCACGTATTTCTCCGATTCCGAATCGAGTGCCGCGGTGGCTTCATCCAGCAGGATGATCGGCGCATTCTTGATGAGCGCCCGCGCGATGGCGATGCGCTGGCGCTGGCCGCCAGAGAGTTGCGCGCCATGCTCGCCGACCGGGGTATCGTAGCCCTGCGGGAAGCTCAGGATGAAATCGTGCGCGAACGCGGCCTTCGCGGCGGCTATGATTTCATCCTCGGTCGCGCCGGTGCGGCCGAAGGCGATGTTATCGCGGATGCTGCCGCGGAACAGGTACACGTCCTGCCCGACATAGGCGGTCTGTTGACGGAGCGACTTGCGCGAACAATCGGAAATGATCTGGTTGTCGATGACGACGGCGCCGCGATCGACCTCATAGAGCCGCAGCAGCAGCGCCAGGATCGTCGACTTGCCGCCGCCGGACGGGCCGACCAGCGCGGTCGTCTGGCCGGGCTCGGCCACCAAGCTCACCCGCTTCAGCACGGGTTCGTCGGCGCGGTAGGAGAATGTGACATGGCGCAGTTCGACGCGGCCTTCGGTGATCTGCAGCGGCGGCTTGTCGTCGTCGTTCGGCTCCGAGGCGGGGCTGTCGATGATTTCCAGCAGCTTGCGCGCACCGATCAGCAGCCCGTTGAGGTCGATGTTGAGGCGGGCGAGCCGCTTCGCCGGCTCATAGGCGAGCAGGAAGGCGGTGATGAAGGAGACGAACTGGCCGGGCGCGGCGTTGGTCGCGATCACGCGGTAGCCGCCATACATCAGTGCGCCTGCGATGGCGATGCCGCCCAGCATTTCCATCAGCGGGCCGGAGCGATTGGAGACGCGCGCCATCTTGTTGGAGCGGGCCTCGACCTCGGCGATGCTCTTGTCGATGCGCGCCTGCATCGTCTGTTCGAGGGTGAAGGCCTTCACGGTGCGGATGCCTTGCAGCGATTCCTGCACCGTCTCCATGATGTCGGTGTTGCCGGTGAACTGGTCGTGCGCGAGATGGCGGATGCGCTTCACAAGTTTGCGGACGAACAGGAAGGCGGGCGGCGCGACCACGAAACTCAATAGCGACATGAACGGGTCTTGAACCACCATCACCACGAGCAGGCCGATCAAGGTCAGGAAGTCGCGGCCGACTGAGGTGATGAGCAGCGCCAGCACCTGCGTAACGGAAGAAGCACCGGCCGAAAGGCGGGCGAGGAATTCGGAGGAATGGCGGTCTGAATAGAAGGTCAGGTTCTCGCGCATCAGCTTGGCGAACAGCTTGCGCTGGTTGTTGGCGAGGATGGCATTGCTGATCCGCGACAGCATCACCGACTGCCCGTAGGTCGCCGCACCCTTGAGTGTGAACAGGGCGATGATGATCGCCGAAACGGTGACGATGCCCTCGATGCTGCGGTTGACGTAAGCCTGGTTGATGACCTGTCCGAGCAGATAGGCGGTGCCTGCGGTTGCCGCAGCGGACAGTCCCATCATGCTGAAGGCCAGCGCATAGCGCCGCCAATAAGCGATGCCCTGCTCGGCGATCAGCCGCTTGATGAGCTGGGCTGCCCCATAGGGATCATCGGTGATTTTGCGGGGAACTTTGCTCATTCCCATGCCGCGCTGCAATGAAACATGCGCCTCATTGCCTGCAATGGCGGGGGTTTTCAAGCCAAAACAGGGGCGGAACGTCAGGCCGGAACCGCGTCCTGCCGGGTGGCGTGGCGATCGTGGAGCAGCTTTTCCTCCCAGGCGAGTGCGTGGGCGGCGATGGTCTCGAGATCGTCGTAGCGCGGGGTCCAGTCGAGCGTTGAACCGATCCGGGTGGTGTCGGCGATCATGGTCATGATGTCGCCGGTACGGCGCGGGCTCATCTGGACCGCGAAATTGCGGTCCGAGACGCGGCGGACGGCCTCAATGGTCTCCAGCACGGAGTAGCCGCGGCCATAGCCGCAATTCAGCGTCACCGAGTCGCCGCCCTGATGGAGATAGTTCAGCGCGGCGAGATGTGCCTGCGCGAGGTCGCTGACATGGATGAAGTCGCGGATGCAGCTTCCGTCCGGCGTCGGGTAGTCGGTGCCGAACACATCGATCTTGGCGCGCTGGCCGGTGGCGGCTTCGACCGCGATCTTGAGAAGATGCGTGGCGCCCACGGTCTGCAGTCCGATGCGGGCCTGCGGGTCGGCGCCCGCGACGTTGAAATAGCGCAGTACGACATAATTCAGCTCATGCGCGGTCGCGACATCGTGCAGCATGATCTCGGTCATCAGCTTCGATGAGCCGTAGGGAGACAGCGGCCGGGTCGGCGCGATCTCCGGCACCGGCATCTGCTCGGGATTGCCATAGACCGCAGCGGTCGAGGAGAAAATGAAATTCTTCACATGACCCTTGATCGCGGCGTTGAGCAGGTTGCGCGTGGTCATGGTGTTGTTGCGATAATAGGCGAGCGGATCGCGCATCGAATCCGGCACCACCACCGAGCCGGCGAAATGGATGATCGAGGTAACGCCATGCGCGGCGATCACGCCTTCCACGAGGTTCTCGTCGGCGGCATCGCCGATGAACAGCGGCACGCCTTCGGGCAGCGCGGTGGAGAAGCCGGTGGAGAGGTTGTCGATCACGACCACGCTCGCGCCGGACTCCACCAGGGCGAGAACGGTGTGGCTGCCGATGTAACCGGCACCGCCGGTGACGAGAACGGTCATGGTCGCTTCCATCATTCGTGGGCCGCTCGCGGCGGCGGCCTTGTCTGACACCATGGTGTCGCGCAAGCGAGGTATCGAAGTCTTAAAGCTGCGGGTTTGATGGCCGATTTCATGGCTTTTCCTCCGGGAAACTGCTTTATGGTTTCCAAACCGTAAGGCCGTTATTCGAAAGCTGCCCCGTTCGATGACAACCATTCTTGTCGTGAAAACCTCCTCGCTCGGCGACGTCGTGCATCAGATGCCGGCGATGACGGACGCGCGGACGAATCGTCCCGATACGAGACTTCTATGGGTGGTGGAGGAGGCGTTTGCGCCGCTGGCGCGGCTGCATCGGGGCGTGGCCGACGTCATTCCCGTCGCGACGCGGCGGTGGCGCTCGCAACTGTTCTCGTCCGCGACATGGGAGGAGATAGGCGATTTCAGGATGCGGCTGCGCGACGCTGGACCGGAAATGGTGATCGACACGCAAGGGTTGATCCGCTCGGCATTGATCGCGCGCATGACTCCCGGCACGCGCCACGGCTACGACCGGTCGAGCATTCGCGAGCCGCTCGCGTCGCTGTTCTACGATGTGAAGCATAGCGTCTCCCGCGCGCAGCATGCGGTGGTGCGCAATCGTGCTCTCACCGGCCTCAGTCTCGGCTATGCGCCGCAGGGCGCGCCCGATTACGGGCTCAAGCGTCCGCCTGCGGGAAAAGACGGGCGTTACGCGGTGCTGCTGCACGGCACATCGAAAGCCACCAAGGAATGGCGCGAAAGCGAGTGGATCGGCCTTGGCAAATGGCTGCGCCAGCAGGGGCTCGACCTGGTGCTGCCATGGGGTTCGGAGCGCGAGCGTCTGCGCTGCCAGCGTCTGGCGGGCGGCATTCCCGGAAGTCAGATTCTGGAGCGACAACCGCTCGATGAGACCGCGAAGGTGATCGCCAACGCCGCGCTGGTCGTCGGCGTCGACACGGGGCTTCTGCATCTTGCTGCCGCTTACGGCGTGCCGCTGCTCGCAGTGTTTCTGGCAACCGATCCCGGTTTGACGGGACCTGTCGGCAGCGGGCCGATCGTCATTCTCGGCGGCAAGGGCGCGCAGCCCGCATTCGGTGAGGCGATCAGGGCTGTGGAGAGCAACGGGCTTTTACCCGCGCAGGCTTAGGTGTGCCGCGCCAGAACATCCGCGACGAATGCATCGAGATCGCCGCCTGTGAACCGATAGCCCGCGATATTCGCCGCCTCCGCCGCCTCCATGTCGGAATCTTTGTCGCCGATTACGAAGCTGCGCGCGGCATCGACCGGCCAATGCACCATCAGGTCGAGGATCATGCCGGGCTTCGGTTTGCGCCAGAGGTGATCGCCGCAGAATTCGGGAACGCTGCCGTCGACGTGATAGGGGCAGTAACGGATGTCGTCGATGCGCGCGCCGTCGCGCGACAATTCCTCGATCATCCATTGATGAAGCGCGCGGACATCCTCTTCGGTGAACAGGCCACGCGCCACGCCGGACTGGTTGCTGACAATGAAGACGAGATAACCCGCCTCGTTCAGGCGGCGGATCGCGGCGGCCACGTTCGGCATCCAGCGCACGCGCTCGCGCGTCCCGATATAGCCGTCGTCGTGGTTGAGAACGCCGTCGCGGTCGAGGAACGCCGCCGGGCGAAGCTCGGGCGCAGCCTCGCTCATGCCTTGCCGGGCTCGTTCATCACCGCGCGCTCGACGTCGTCGCAGATCGCGTGCGCGGCGACCATGTGGATTTGCTGGATCACCGGGGTGTCGTCGCTCGGCGCGACAAGGAGATGATCGCACAGCGCGCGCATGCTCTCGCCCTTGGTGCCAGTGAAGCCCACGGTGGTGACGCCGAGCCCGCGCGCGACATGCAGCGCCGCCAGAATGTTCGGCGAGCGGCCCGAGGTGGTGATCGCGATCAGCACGTCGCCCGGGCGTGCCAGCCCCTGCACCTGACGGGCGAACATCTGCTCGATGCCGTAATCGTTGCCGATGGCGGTGAGCGCCGAGGTGTCGGTGGTGAGCGCGATGGCGGCCCAGGCCGGGCGCTCCAGCTTGTAGCGGCCGACGATCTCGGCGGCGATGTGCTGGGCGTCGGCGGCGCTGCCGCCATTGCCGATCAGGAGGAGCTTGTTGCCGTTGCGTAATGCGCCCGCGATGGCGTCGGCGACGGCTTTGACGGTCGCCTGCAGCGACTCGCTTTGCACGGCGCGCGTCAGCCCGGCGAGCGAGTTCTGGAAGTGATCTGCAATCGGATTCTGGCTCACATGTCACCTTGGATCGTAAGAGGCTGGCGAACGTATATCGCAAAAGGCGCTCAGGTTGATACGGGCACCGGCCGGTTCTGGGTTTTCTCCGCGATCACCTTCAGCGCCGTGTCCACCACCTCGCTCGTGGTGATGTCACGCATACAATGGTGATCGTAGGCAGTGCAGACCGGCTTGTGGCAGGGCTGGCAGGGCAGGTTGGTCGCCCGCTTCATGGTGGCGGCAAGGCCATTGAGCGGTGCCCAGTGGTAGGGACTGGTCGGCCCGAAAATCCCGATGGAGGGCGTGCCGGCTGCGCCCGCGACATGCAGCAGGCCGGAATCGTTGGAGATCACTTCCGTTGCAGCCGCCAGCGCCAGAATGCCGTTGCGCAGGTCAGTGCCGGTGAGGTCGCGCACGCGCGGGCCGCCTGCGGCGGCGATTTCGGTCGCCTGCTGTTTCTCGCCGGGGCCGCCGACGATCCAGATATCAAAGCCGCGATCCGCAAGCTGACGCGCGGCCTCCGCGTAATAAGTCCATCGCTTCGAGGGGCCGACCGCCCCGGGCGCGAGCGCGATGGCGGGACCGTCGCCAAGGCCGTTTCTTGCGCGCCATGCGGTGATTTCGGTGTGCGGCACCTTGAGCTGCGGCATCGGCCAATCGCGCGCCTCGCGCACCGCATTGGGCGGCAGAGTGAGCGCCGCCATCTTGTCCACCATGCGCGGCAGAGCGCGTTCGCCCCGGCGCAGATCGTTGACGATTCCGAACCGCGCCTCGCCGATGAAGCCGATGCGCTCCGGGATGCCGGCCAGCGTCGGGGCCAGCGCCGATTTCCAGGTGCGCGGCATCATCAGCGCGGTCTGGTAGTCTTGCTGGCGCAGGATCGCGGCCAGCTCCTTCTGCTTGTCGAGCGCGATGCGCCCGCGCGGCAGGTCATAGACGATGGCCTGCCGGACCCCCGGCATGTAATCCGCCAGCGGCGCGCACAGCGTCGTGCTCAGAAGATCGACCGGCCGGTTCGGCCAGCGCTCTTTCAGCAGCCGGACAGCCGAATGCCCGCGGACGAAATCGCCGATCCACATATACGGCACGATCAGAATCGGGCCGGTCTGGGTCGGGTCCGGTTGGACATCGCCTATGGATGAATTATGATTCATTTCTCAAATTAAGGGGACTGCCAAAGGATGGGCAATCGGGGTATCGCTTTCCCGAAAGGCCGTCTAGAAGCGTTTTGGCTGGACAAGGCTATCCAGGGGACGGATGGCCGGTCGGGAAAATAGGATGTTTTGATGTTTCTGGTGACCGGGGGCGCAGGGTTTATCGGCTCCAACATAGTTGCGGCTCTGAACGAGGCCGGTCATGCGGATGTCGTGGTGTCGGACCATCTCGGTGACGAGGGCAAATGGCGCAACCTCGCCAAGCGGCAGATCGCCGACATCGTGCCGCCGGATGAACTGATGGCGTGGCTGCGCGGGCGCAGGCTGTCGGGCATCATCCACATGGGCGCGATTTCCGCGACCACCGCGACCGACGGCGACCATGTGTTCGAGACCAATTATCGCCTGTCGATGCGGCTGCTCGACTGGTGCACCGCCAACCCCACGCCCTTCATCTATGCCTCGTCGGCGGCGACCTATGGCGACGGCGAGCAAGGCTTTTGCGACGACAACAGCCTCGAGGCGCTGAAGGCGCTGCGGCCGATGAATCTCTACGGCTGGAGCAAGTATTTGTTCGACGTCGCGGTGGCGACGCGGGTGGCGAAAGGCGAGAAGCTGCCGCCGCAATGGGCGGGATTGAAGTTCTTCAACGTGTTCGGCCCGAACGAGTACCACAAGGGCGCGATGATGAGCGTGCTCACCAAGACCTTCGACGACATCAAGGCGGGCAAGACCATCCGGCTGTTCAAGTCGCATCGCGACGGCATCGCCGACGGCGACCAGCGGCGCGACTTTATCTATATCGACGACGTGCTGCGTGTCGTGATGTGGCTGGTGCAGAGCCCGAATGTCAGCGGTATCTTCAATGTCGGCACCAGCCATGCGCGCAGCTTCCGCGACCTGATCGTGTCGGCCTATGCGGCGCTCGGCACCAAAGAGAACATCGAATATGTCGATATGCCCGAGCAGATCCGCAACAGCTACCAGTATTTCACGCAGGCCGACGGCGAACATCTGCGCCGCGCCGGATATAATGGCGGCTTCACGGCGCTTGAGGATTCGGTCGGCGCGTTTGTAAAAAATTATCTCGATCGTCCGGATCGCTATCGTTGAGTGACACATGATTGATTTCGATACGCTGTCGGAGCGGATGTCGCGCCAGACCGTTTTGTGCATCGGCGACCTGATGCTGGACGAGTTTGTTTATGGCGAAGTCTCGCGCGTCTCGCCCGAAGCGCCGGCGCCGGTGATCGCCGCGCAGCGCAGCGAGATCAATGTCGGCGGTGCTGGCAACGTTGCGCGCAATATCGCAGCACTTGGCGGGCGCTGCATTTTCGTCGGGCTGATTGGCGACGACGCCGCGGGCGCGACATTGAAAAGCGAGTTGTCGAAGGATGCCGCCATCGAGGCGCATCTCGTGGTCGATCCATTGCGGCCGACGACGCGCAAGGTGCGCTTCGTGTCCGAGCACTACGCCACGCACATGCTGCGCGCGGACTGGGAGGTGGCGCAGGCTGCGTCGCCCCAGACCGAGGCGAAGCTGATCGCTGCGATCAAGGAATCCTTGCCGCGCGCGGATATCGTGCTGCTGTCGGATTACGCCAAGGGTGTGCTCACGCATCGCGTGATCCGCGAGACTATCGACACGGCGCGCAAGATGGGCAAGCGCACCATTGTCGATCCGAAGAACCTCAATTTCGCGGTGTATCACGGCGCCTCGATCCTGACGCCGAACCGTAAGGAATTCACCGAGGCGACCCGCAGCCGGGCGCGCACGCCGGAAGAGATTGGCGATGCCGCGCGCGATGCCATCGAGATCGCAGGCTGCGATGCGATGCTGGTGACGCAAAGCGAGAACGGCATGACGCTGGTGGTGAAGAACGGCGACGTGCTGCATGTGCCGGCCTATCCGGTGAAGGTGCGCGACGTTTCCGGCGCGGGCGACACCGTGGCGGCGGCGCTGGCGCTGGCGCTCGCGAGCGGCGCTGCGGAAGAGGACGCGGTGCGCGCGGCTTCGGCGGCAGCGGCGGTTGCGGTCGGCAAACGCGGCACCGCGAGCGTCACGCAGGCCGAGTTGCGCAAGAAGATTTTGCCGCATGCGGCTCTGACGATGGAAGAGAAGATCGTCTCCGGCTGGAAGGAAATCGATGCGCGTCTCGATGACTGGCGCCGCGAAGGCTTCCGGATCGGCTTCACCAACGGCTGCTTCGACATCCTGCATCCCGGCCATGTCCGGGTGCTGACGCAAGCACGCGCGACTTGTGATCGACTCGTGGTCGGCCTCAACAGCGATGCCTCGGTGCGCCGGCTGAAAGGCGAGAGCCGTCCGGTGCAGACTGAACTGGCGCGCGCCGAAGTGCTGGCGGCGCTGGAGGCGGTCGATCTCGTCGTGATCTTCGAGGAAGATACGCCGCTCGAATTGATCAAACAGGTGAAGCCGAGCGTGCTGGTGAAGGGCGGCGATTACACCCGCGAGCAGGTGGTCGGGCACGAGTTCGTCACCGCGCATGGCGGCGAGGTCGTGCTGATCGACATTCTTCCCGGCCACAGCACCACGTCGCTGGTGAACCGGGCGCGGACCAATCAGGCGTGAGGATTGCGCGGCTCTAGTCGAGTCGGGGCACCACCGCTGCCGCCTTGCCGCGCTTCTCCGGGCTCGAGATCCAGATCAATCCGCCTATCGCGCCGGCGATGAACGTGACGATGCCGAACAGGATCGACACCACGGTGCCTTCCGCGGTCATCAGCCCCGCATAGCCGAATGCGACCGTCATCGACGCCTCGCGCACGCCCCAGCCCGCAATCGAGATCGGCAGCATGGTGATGAGCATGATCGGCGGGATCAGCAGGAAGATCTGCATGAACGATGCGGAGGCGTGGATCGCCATCACGCAGCACCACGCAGCGGCGACGGCGAGCATGTGAATCGCCAGCGACAGCGCCACCACTTTTGGCCCGGAGCGGGTGTTGAACAGAACTTTGTTGGCGACCTCGCCGCAGGCGTGGACGTGCCGCAGCGGCCACCAGTGCTTCAGCCACGGCCACGACAGGCTGCCGATCAGGAGAAAGCCGAGGCTGCTTGCCAGCGCCGCGGCGCCGATGATGACGAGCGCCGCCTGGCCCTTGGGACTGGTGATGAGCGGATAGCTCCACGGCAGGCTGCCGACGATAATGATGGCAAGCGCGATCAGGCCGATGGCGCGCTCCACCAGCACCGAATAGGTTGCTTCGCGCCAGCCTGCGATGTGGCCGAACAGCCAGAGCCGCATGGCGTCGCCGCCGATCGAGGAGGGCAGGGTCTGGTTGAAGAACGTGCCGATCATGTTGAACTTGATCGCGCGGCCGCTCTCCAGCGGCGCGCCGCAGCGCTTGGCCACCTCGCACCAGCGGAGCGCGCTGAGCACGACCTGCAACAGGGTCGCGAGCAGGGCGAGCGCGAACCAGCCGAAACCGAAATCAGTCAGCCGCGCCCGCAGGGCATCGAAATGGATGTTGCGGAGCGACAGATACAGCAGCCCGACCGACATCAGGATGCGAATAACGAGGAAAAGAGCGGGGCGCATCTGGCCGATCTGTGCCGTGTGAGGAAAACGGTATCGTTAATTTGCACGCGGAGCGGTATATTTTGCTGCGTGGTATGGCTTTACATCGTAACTGGCAATAGGAAAGCCATCGTGAAGACGCCATCTTTTCCGGCAACCGTTCTGGGATGATGTCCAAGAAAACGATTCTCGTCACCGGAGCAGCCGGTTTCATCGGCTTCCATGTCGCGCAGCGCCTGCTGCAGGGCGGCCATCGGGTCGTCGGCCTCGACAGCATCAATGATTATTACGACCCGCGCCTGAAGGAGGCCCGGCTCGCCATCCTGCGCAACGATCAGAACTTCTCCTTCGAGAAGATCGATCTGGCCGACCGTGCCGCCACCGGGGACATCTTCAAGCGCCACCGTTTTCCGGTAGTGATCCACCTCGCCGCGCAGGCGGGTGTGCGCTACTCCATCGATCATCCGACTGCCTATATCGACGCCAATCTGCAAGGCTTCGCCAATGTGCTGGAAGGGTGCCGGCACAATGGCTGCGAAAACCTGCTGTTCGCATCCTCGTCCTCGGTCTATGGCGCGAACGCCAAGCTGCCGTTTTCCGTGCACGACAATGTCGATCATCCGATCAGCCTCTATGCCGCAAGCAAGAAGGCCAACGAACTGATGGCGCATTCCTACAGCCATCTTTACAGGCTGCCGGCGACCGGCCTGCGCTTCTTCACGGTGTATGGCCCGTGGGGCCGCCCCGACATGGCGATGTTCCTGTTCGCCAAAGCGATCACGGAAGGCAAACCGATCCGCCTGTTCAACAACGGCGACATGATGCGGGACTTCACCTACATCGACGACGTGACGGAGGCGGTGGTGCGTCTCGCGGAGCGCCCTGCGGCGTCCGATCCGTCATGGAATGCCGAGCATCCCGATCCTTCGACCAGCCGCGTGCCATGGCGGGTCTACAACATCGGCAACAACAAGCCCGAGAAACTGATGGACCTTGTGCAGTTGCTTGAGACGGAATTCGGGCAGGTCGCGCGCAAGGAATTGCTGCCGATGCAGGCCGGTGATGTTTATGCGACCTATGCCGACATCGACGATCTGCAGCGCGAGGTGAATTTTCATCCCTCCACCCGGCTGGCTGACGGCGTCGCGCGCTTTGTGGCATGGTATCGCGACTATCACCGGGTTTGATCGCGCTGGACTTCAGGAAAGCACCTTTCAATGACGCAACGAATTGTCCCGTTGATCATGTGCGGCGGCGCCGGGACGCGGCTCTGGCCCGCGTCGCGCGAAAACCGGCCGAAGCAATTCCTGTCATTGTTCGGTGGCCGCTCGACGTTTCAGGATACGCTGGCGCGGGTTGGCGACAGTACGCTGTTCGACCGGCCTATTGTCATCACCAACGCAGCTTATCGTTTCATGGTGCGCGAACAGTTGGCCGAGATCGAGCGCGGTGCGGACATTCTGCTTGAGCCGTGCCGCCGGGATTCTGGTCCGGCGATTGCGGCGGGCGCGGCCTTTGCCGCGGCCCGCAATCCGCAGGCGGTGGTGCTGGCGCTCGCCGCCGATCATGTCGTGGGCGATGAGGCGGCCTTTGTGAATGCTTGCCGTCAGGCGGTCGAGGTGGCAGCCTCGGGCAAGATCGTGACGTTCGGCATCAAGCCAGAACGCGCGGCAATCGAATACGGCTACATCCAGATCGGCGAGAAGATCGCGGGCGATGTGTCGTCGGTCGCGAAGTTCGTCGAGAAGCCGGACGAGGCGACGGCTACCGCTTACGTGCGCGACGGCTTTCTCTGGAACAGCGGCAACTTCATGTTCAGCGCGCGGGCGCTGCTCGATGAATATGAAAAGACGGATGCTGCCAGCGTTGCGGCGGCGCGCGAGGCGGTGACGAAAGCCGGCAGCGATCTCGGCTTTGTCACTTTGCAGGAAGATTCCTTCGCGCGCGCGACACCAATCTCAATCGACTATGCGGTGATGGAGAAGACCTCGCACGCGGCAGTCATTCCGGTGTCGTGCGGCTGGTCGGATGTCGGCTCGTGGCATGCGGTGTGGGAATTGTCGCCCAAGGATGCGGACGGCAACGCGGCGCAGGGCACGGCGGTGTTCGAGGGAGCGAAGAATTGCAACGTCTCCACCGACAAGACACTGGTGGCGCTGGAAGGCGTCGATGATGTCGTGGTGGTGGCGACGCAAGATGCGGTCCTGGTATCGCGCCAGAAAGACCCGGGCGCGCTGAAGCGCCTCGTCGCGAAGCTGAAGACGGTGCGCCCGCAGGTGACGGAAGATCACCTCAAGGTGCATCGGCCCTGGGGGTCGTACCAGTCGCTCGACACCGGCGAGCGGCATCAGGTCAAGCGCATCATCGTCAAGGCGGGCGGGCGGCTGTCGCTGCAGAAGCATCACCATCGCTCCGAGCACTGGATCGTGGTGCAGGGCACGGCCAAGGTGACGATCGACGCCTTCGAGAAGGTCATCCACGAGAATGAATCGGTCTATATCCCGATCGGGGCGACCCACCGGCTGGAAAACCCGGGGAAAATCCCGCTGGAACTGATCGAGGTCCAGACCGGCAGCTACCTCGGGGAGGATGACATCATCCGCATCGAGGACGATTACCGCCGTTAGCGGGTTTTGGCGGTTTTCGGCCCCAACTGCGCCGCAGGGCTGACATTTTCTGCATCAAAACGTGTTCTGACACCTCATCCAGAGGGTCGGCGGCCCGATTTCGCCGTGCTAGGAAAACGGCGCGGGGTTCCGCGATTCAGGGGTAAATGATCAATGACTTCCAAGAATTCGACGCGCGGCAACGGGGATTTGCGCGTGGGTGTTATCGGTGCGGGCGTGATGGGCAGCAACCATGCGCGCGTGTTGGCGCAACTGCCGGGCGTGAAGCTTGCCGGCGTTGCCGATCCACTGGCGGAAAGCCGCTCGCGCGTCACCGGCTTCGTCGATTGCCCGACCTTTGAAACCGTCGATGAACTGCTCGCCGCCGGCGTCGATGCGGTCACCATCGCGGCTCCGACCCATCTGCATCGCGACGTGTCGCTCGTCTGCATCGCCCACGGCGCTCACGTGCTGGTCGAAAAGCCGATTGCGACCACCGGCGCGGAAGGGCGCGAGATCATCGACGCAGCCCGCAAGAAGGGCGTGACGCTGATGGTCGGCCATGTCGAGCGTTTCAATCCCGCCGTCGCCACGATCAAGGAAGCGATCCGGGGTGAGGAGATTTTGTCCGTCGCCATCACCCGCGTCGGTCCGTTCCCGCCGCGCATGTCGAATGTCGGCGTGGTGATCGATCTTGCCGTGCACGACATCGATCTGATCAGCTGGTTCACCGAATCCGACATCGTTGAAGTGCAGCCGCAGCTGGCGAGCGCGGTGGCGGAGCGCGAGGACATCGCGCTCTTGCAGTTCCGCACCAAGTCGGGCGTGCTGGCGCATATCAACACCAACTGGCTGACGCCGTTCAAGGCGCGCACCGCGACGATTGCGACGCGCAACAAATATATCCAGGGCGATCTGCTGACCCGGCAGGTGACCGAGTGCTTCGGCTTCCAGCGCGACGGCAGCTATTCGATGCGGCATCTGCCGGTCGGCCATGACGAGCCGTTGCGTGCCGAGATGATGGCGTTCGTCAATGCCATCAAGTCCGGGGGCAAGCCCGCGATCACCGGCGAGGCAGGCGTTGCCAGCCTCGAGATCGCGATCAAGTGCCTGGAGACTCAGTCTAAGCCCGTCGCGGCGCCGCAGCCACGCGCAGCGTCCAAGTAATACGTTTCCGTTTTTCTTTTCCCGATTGGTGAAATTCAATGAATCAACGACCCGATCCTGTCGCCTTTATTGATATTGGCGCGCAGCGCCGCCGGCTGGGTTCTGCCATCGACGAGGCCGTGGGCCGCGTCCTCACCCATTGCCAGTTCGTCAGCGGCCCCGAGGTTGCGAAGCTTGAAGCCGATCTTGCGGCGTTTTGCGGGGCGAAGCATGTGGTGGCCTGCGCCAGCGGCACCGATGCGCTGTTGATGGTGCTGATGGCCAAGGAGATCGGTCCCGGCGACGCGGTGCTGGTGCCGTCGTTCACGTTCTGCGCCACCGGCGAGGTCGTGGCGTTGACCGGCGCGACGCCGGTGTTCGTCGATGTCGACGAGACGACCTTCAACATCGATGTGGCTTCGCTGAAGCGCGGCATCGTGACCGCGCGCAAGGCGGGGTTGAAGCCCAAGGCCATCATCCCGGTGGATCTGTTCGGGCAGAGCGCCGATCACGACGCGGTGGCTGCGGTTGCCGCTGCGGAAGGATTGTTCGTGCTCGATGACGCCGCGCAGAGTTTTGGTGCGACCTACAAGGGCAAGCGGCTCGGCACGTTCGGTCTGGCCACTGCGACGAGCTTCTTTCCGGCCAAGCCGCTCGGCTGCTTCGGCGATGGCGGAGCGATCTTCACCGACGACGCCTCGCTCGCGGAGAAGCTGCGCAGCGTGCGCGTGCACGGGCAGGGCAGCGAGAAATACGACAATGTCCGCCTCGGCCTGACCGGGCGGCTCGACACCATGCAGGCGGCGATCCTGATCGAGAAGCTGAAAATCTTCCCCGACGAGATCGAGGCCCGCAATCGCGTCGCCAGCCACTATGCCAAGGGTCTTGAGGGTGTGGTGGGCGTGCCGAAGGTGCCGGAAGGCAACCTCTCGGTCTGGGCGCAGTACACCATCCGCGTCAAGGACGGCACCCGCGAGGCGTTTGCCGAATCGCTGAAGGCCAAGGGCATTCCGACTGCGATCTATTATCCGAAGTCGATGCACCAGCAGACGGCCTACCGGCATTACCCGGTCGCGGACGGCGGCCTGCCGGTCTGCGAGAAGCTGTCGCGGGAGTGCATCAGCCTGCCGATGCATCCCTATCTGGACACGGCGACGCTTGATCGCGTCGTTTCGGCTGTGCGCGACGCCGTTGCCGGCTGACATAGCCATTTTGCGGCGGCGGCCGATGCGCTAGAAGCGGGCGGATGCTCGGCCGGATTTTCACCGTTGGCGGTTATACGCTGCTGTCGCGCCTGACTGGGTTCGCGCGCGACATCATGCTGGCCGCGATTCTCGGCGCGGGGCCGCTGGCGGACGCCTTTTTCGTCGCATTGCGGCTGCCGAATCATTTCCGGGCGATTTTCGCGGAAGGCGCATTCAACGCCGCCTTCATCCCCGCCTATACCCATGTGCAGGACAAGGGCGGTGGCGTGGCGGCGCGGCTGTTCGCCAACCGCATCTTCACGCTGTTGTTTGCGAGCCAACTCGTGCTGCTGGTGGTGGCGTGGCTGTTCATGCCGCAGGCGATCTCGCTGTTGGCGCCCGGCTTCTCGGACGACCCCGGCCAGCGCGAGCTGGCGATTGAACTCACCCGGATCACCTTTCCGTATCTGTTGCTGATTACGCTCGTCACGCTCTATGGCGGCATCCTCAACGTCATGCACCGCTTCGCCAGTGCGGCGGCGGCATCGATCTTCCTCAACCTTGCGATGATGATGACGCTGGCATTCGCCGCGTTCTTCCCGACCGCCGGTCACGCGGCGGCATGGGGCGTGCTGATTTCCGGATTCCTGCAGTATTTCCTGCTGGCAGGCGATGCGGCGCGCACCGGCGTGTTGCCGCGTTTCGCCAAGATCAAATTCGATGAGGATGTAGTCGGGTTCTTCCGCGCGCTTGGCCCCGCGACGGTTGGCTCGATGGGCACGCAGATCGCATTGTTCGCTGATACCATCATCGCGACCTTCCTCGCCTCCGGCGCGTTGTCGGCGCTGTATTATGCGGACCGGCTCAACCAGTTGCCGATCGGCGTCATCGGTATCGCCATCGGCACCGTGCTGCTGCCGGACATGTCGCGACGGATCGCTGCCGACGATCATGCGGGCGCGATGGCGGCGCAGCGCCGGGCATTTGAATTCACGCTGCTGTTCTCGGTGCCGTTCGTGGCTGCGTTTCTCACGGTGCCCGATACCATCATGCGGGCGATGTTCGCGCGCGGCGCATTCTCAAAGGCGGATGCTGCCGCCGCCGGGGCGACGCTTGCGGCCTATGCGGTCGGCCTCATTCCGTTCGTCCTGATCCGCAGCGCGGTCGCGACCTTTTACGCGCGCAAGGACACCGCGACGCCGGTGAAGTCGGCGCTGACGGGCATCGCCGTCAATCTCGCGCTGAAACTCGCGCTGGTCGGGTCATTGGCGCAGATCGGCCTCGCGCTCGCGACTGCGGTCGGGCAGTGGGTCAATCTATTGCTGGTGATGGGCTTTGCGATCCGGCGGGGCTTCCTCGCAATGGATCGCGCCTTCGTGCAGTCGATCGGGAAGTTCGCCGTGGCCGGTCTCATTCTGGCTGCCGCGTTGTGGGGGACGTCGCGCGCCTCCGCGCACTGGATTGCGACGCTTCCCACCGCGCGCGACGAGATCGCGCTGCTGATGCTGGTTGTCGTCGGCGCCATGGTTTACGCGGCACTCATCGGCGCGCTGTTCGGCGTCCGCTGGCTGAAGGCGCTGGTGCGGCCGTAACGCGAATTACAGCCGCACCGCATGTGGCGATTACTTCACCTGCGCGCGGATTTCGCCGCCCGGATGCGCCTTGGTATGGACGTTGAGGTACATCTTGCCGTCCTTGAGGGCGGTGACCTGCGCGTCCGTCAGCGTCGCGCTGCCCTGCGCGCCGCTCGCGACATCCTTGAGCGGGATCATAATGCCTGCGTTCTTGCCGGGTTCAGCCGGGCCATGGAAATGGGCCATGGTCGCGGGGCCGGTCAGCCCGGAATAGGTCACCTTCCAGTTCAGCATTTTGGAGGCGGTGTCGTAGGTGACGTCAGCGGTGCCCTTGGCCTTGCTATCGTTCGGCGGCACTTCGCTGGCGCCGTTGAGGTTAAGTTTCATGGTCATCTTTTCGGCGCTGGCGGGTGAGGCCGCCGCAATAGCCGCGAGCAGGACGACCGCAGCTCCAATGGTTTTGCCGTACATGGGATTCTCCCGGAACGAGGGTAAGGAACGTCTCTACAACCCCGGCCGAGGCCATTTAGTTCATTGCTGGCGAAGTCTTGATCGGGGCGTTAGTGTTGCCTCAGTGACGATAGGACTGTTTTGACGATGGCTTTCCCGGTTGCATTGACGATTGCCGGCTCCGACACGATCGGCGGGGCAGGCATTCAGGCCGACCTGAAGACGTTTGCCGCGCTCAAGGTGTATGGTACGACCGCGATCACCGCGCTGACGGCGCAGAACACCAAGGGCGTCTCCGCCATCAATGAGGCGCCGGCCGATTTCGTCAAAAGCCAGATCGATGCGGTGATGAGCGACCTGCCGGTTGCCGCGGTCAAGATCGGCATGACGGCTTCGCAGCCGATTGTCGAGGCGATTGCCGACCGGCTGGTGTACTGGCAGCCGAAGAACGTGGTGCTCGATCCGGTGATGATCGCCACCTCGGGCGACCGCCTGCTGGCGGACGGCGCCATCGATGCCATCCGCACGCAGCTGATGCCGCTCGCAAGCCTCGTGACGCCGAACCTGCCGGAAGCCGCCGCGCTGCTGGATGACCATGTGGCGCGGACCGAGGACGACATCGCGTATCAAGGGCGCCGTATTTTGAAGTTCGGCGTGCCTGCGGTTCTGATCAAGGGCGGCCACGGCGAGGGGCCTTCGAGCATCGATTATCTCATCACCGCCGACCATGTTGTGCCTTTCGCCGCCGCGCGCCTGAACACCCGGAACGTGCATGGCACCGGCTGCACGCTGTCGTCCGCGATTGCGGCAGGTCTTGCCAAGGGCGAAAGCATGGAAGACGCAGTCCGGCGGGCGAAGGATTACATCACCGCCGCCATCGCCGCCGCAGACCAGCTCGGCATCGACCGCGACAACGGCCCGATCCATCATTTCCACGCTTACGATTAAGCGCGCACGCGGCATTTGTCGTCGGATTGTCGCACGGCGCTGCTAGTTGCGATCCATCACGCAAACGCTCCGATTCCCGGAGCCTGTCTGGATCGCCACGATGAACACGGACCTCGATCAATCGACCGTTGAAACGGCCTATGCCCGCTGGGCGCCGATCTATGATGCGGTGTGCGGGCCGGTGATGGTCAAGGGCCGCCGCGCCGCTGCGGCTGCCGCCTGTGCCATCGGCGGGAAAATTCTGGAAGTCGGTGTCGGTACCGGTCTGTCGTTCGACGATTACAACGTCGCCACCGAGATCACCGGC